>OGSD01001868.1_pt1 | contig 18774 bp, 13 predicted proteins | sample 1553571 | NCBI WGS metagenome assembly OGSD01 (sample SAMEA2580072, study PRJEB22360) | human gut metagenome | biome: human gut; feature: human-associated habitat; material: faeces | place: Denmark | collected 2008/2010 | reverse complement strand
CCTGCGGGAGGTTCCGAGATCCCCAGCCATTATCGGCTCCCACCCTATCCTGCGGCAATAGCTTAAAAACTCGTCGGTGCCGACCTCATTCGTCTCTATCGACTTCCACGCAAGGTCGGTCATCCTCGGTCTTGAAGCCCGGTCGCCGATCCCGTCCTCCCAGTTGTAGCCGGATACGAAATTTCCTCCCGGATATCTTATCCCGGTGACGCCGATGTCCTTTATCAGCGCGGCAACGTCCTTTCTGAAGCCGTATTCGTCGGCCTCAGGATGTCCCGGCTCGTAAATGCCGCTGTACACCGCCCTGCCGATATGCTCGATAAACGAGCCGAACAGCATCCTGTCGGGTCTTGCGACCGTATAATGCGGATTGACGGTCAGTTTTGCTTTCATATTGTCCTGTCCTTTATTCAGTCTTCTTTTTCTTCAGTACGATCGGCAGAATAACCGCCGCCGCTATTACCGCACATCCGGCGGCTATGACCGGAACGATCGGGAAACCGCCGTTCTTTCCGGTTTCGGTTCCTGACGTGTCAGGCATACGGGTGTCGGATGATCCGGGTCTGTTCAGAGTATCGGAACCTGTTCCGGAAGGCTCTGTCGTAACTGTCGGCTCGGTTTCCTTCGGTACTGTGGTAACCGGTTCCGACGTTACCGGCACGGTAGTCATCGGTTCGGCGGCGGTGATCTTTATGTTGTCGGCATAAAACTCTCCGCTTCCGACCGAAACAAGGCATATCGCGCCCTTGTCACTGTATGTATTGACCACATTCATGACCGGCTTTTCGGCATCACCGAAATACACGTCGACATTTTCGCCCCTGACAACGAGCTTTATCTTATACCACTCGCCGAATCCGGAGGATATGTCATCGATAATGCGGTTTGCACTGCCGCCGCCCGCCTTGCCGGATTCCCTTCTGTACCGTCCGAACGAAAGCACGCCGTCCATGTTGTAATCTCTGAACACATACTCGTCATATGACCTCATGTTGTCCTTGTTCGGCTCGACGCCCTCAGCCGGGAATCCGGGGTGAAGCGCAATGCCGACTCCGTAGGAAGCCGAATCGACCTTCACGGGCTTCATGTCAAGCTCGATTACGTATCCGTCCCTTCCGGCAAGAAGATCGTTTCCGACAAGCGGGAGGAAATTGATCTGGGTGTTTTCCTCTTTGTTGAATACGTGCAGCACGCCGTCCTTTACCTCATAGTAAAGGCACTGCTTTCCGTCGCTCTCCGGGATAGCATGATAGTGACTGAGGTCGTACTTTATGTCGGCAGTGCTTTTCCCGTCGAAATTCTCCGAATAAATCACATCTTCCGCCGCCGAAACGGGCACCGCGCAGACCGCAGAGGGTATCAGCGCAAGCGCAAGAAGAATCGCCGCTGCTCTTGATTTTTTCATCGGTTCCACCTCTTTTTTCAGTTGTATTCAGTTCAGGCGTCTGCGTCTCTTTCCGAGAGATACCGCCGCGAATGTCACGGCAAGCACCGCCGGGACAACAGCCGCAGCGCAGATTCCGTCGCCTGTTGCCGGATTGAGCCCGACACCGGCTCTTATATGTACGTTATCAACGGAAAACTCTCCGCTTCCGACCGAAACAAGGCAGATCGGACCGTTTGTGACCGTTGAATCGGAAACGTCAAGTATCAGCTCGCCGTCGAGCCACATTTTCAGCCTGCTTCCCGACACCTCAAGCTTCAGTCTGTACCATTTCCCGAAGCCGTCCGGAATATCGGGACGGAGTCTGGTGTTCGAGCCCTCCGCCGCTTTTCCGTTTTCCCGTCTGAATCTGCCGACCGAAAGCGTACCGTCGGCATTGTAGTCGCGGAATACTATCTCGTCATAGGTTCTTTTCGCCCCGGGGTCAGCGGGAAACGCGGGACGTATGGCAAGACCGACACCGTATGACTTTGAATCGACCTTTTCGGGTCTGAAATCAAGCTCTATCGTGTAATCGGTAAGTCCCTTCAGCCTTTCACTGCTGACAAGCTCAAGGAAGTTTATCTGCGCATTGACTATCGCATTGCGTACGTGCAGTACGCCGCCGTCAGCACTGTAACGCAGAGGGTTCGTGCTTCCGGTGAACCAGTCGGTGCCGAGCTTTATCTCCGTGCTTCCGTCAAAATTCTCTCTGTAGATCGTGTCGCCTTTTCTGTATCCCTTGGGCTTTTCCGGTTTGGAATCAGGATTGGGGTCAGGATCGGGATCAGGGTTGGGGTCAGGATCGGGATCGGGATTATTCGGCTCAACACCGGCACCCGCCCAGATTCTGATATTGTCAACCGAGAACTCCGATGCCCCGACCGAAACGAGGCAGACCGGGCTTTTGTTTTCGTAGGAATCGCTTATTACAACGGGAGTTTTGCTTCCGTTGAAGTAAGCCGTAACGGTTTTGCCGTTGACCTCAAGCCTGACGGAATACCATTCTCCGTAACCGCCCGCTCCGTTCTTTTCGGTGATATCCTTCATGGCTGCAAGCTTGCCGGCATCCCGCCTGAACCGGGAGAATGTCAGCATACCGTCGCCGTTATAGTCTCGGAAAATAAAGGAATCGTAGGTGTTCGTCAGATTCCTGTCTCCGGGGAACGCCGAGTGAAGGGCAATTCCGCAGCCGTAGCTCTTGGGTACAGCCCCGAGACCGACCGGCTTTATATCCATCGTAACGGTGTATGCCGTCCTGTCGCCCAGAAGCTCCGCGGGGACGATCTCAAGATAGCTGATGTCACCGGTTTTATCGGTGTCACTCTTAACGGTAAGAATACCGTCGGTAACGCCGTAGGAAAGGCGGTTTGAAGCGCCCGTATACCACTTTCTGCTGTATTTTATGTCTCCTGCGGTCTTTCCGTCGAATTTTTCCTCATAAATGATGTCACCGTCCGCATACGTCCCCGGAACTACCGGCGAAAGCGGCACCGCACCTATGCCGGCTCTGACCTCGATATTGTCCACGCGGTATTCCGCAGCCCCGAGCGAAACAAGGCAGAGCGGGCTTTTGTTGTCATACGAGTTGTCAAACGAGACCGGCGTTTCACTTCCGTTGAAGTACGCGCTGACATTGCTGCCGTCGATCTCCAGCTTTATCCGGTACCAGCTTCCGTATTCTCCCGCCGCTCCTTTTGCGGTGATGTCCTTCGCGGTTCCCGCAACGGCTTTCCCGTCCTTCCGGAGATAGCGCGAGAAGGTCAGCCTGCCGTCTGCGTTATAGTCCCGGAAAATGTACGAATCGTAATCGTTTGTCTTTGACGCATCTGCCGGAAATGCCGAGTGTATCGCAACGCCCATTGCAAAGCTCTTCGGGGCGGATCCGAGTCCGATAGGCATGATGTCAAGCGTGACGGTATACTTCTTCTGACCGGCAAACACTCCCGCAGGCACTATCTCAAGATAACTGATGCGGGCGTTTTCCTTTGTCGCTGTGACATGGAGAGAGTTCTCCGACACTTCATATCCGATGAAATTCTCCTCTCCCGTATACCACTGTCTGCCGTAGTCAATGTCCTCTGTTCTCTTTCCGTCGAAATTTTCGAAATAGATAAGCTCGCCGTCATCGTAGCTTGCGCCGACCGGGGCTGACATAAGCACAAGGGAAGAAACCGCGACCGAAAATGTCAGGAAAGCCGATAATATCTTCCTGCCGTTCATTTTTTCCTTTCTCCTTTCTGGTTTTCCGTGTATGCCGTTTTATTGTTTTTTCAGATTCGCAAGCATTTTGTCAAGCTCCGCCTGAGCCTTGCTTCTGTACGTCTCGTAGGAGCTTGCCGCCGTGCCTCCCGTGTATGCGTTGTGCGCAAACTTCATGAGAAGCGGTCCGCCGAACTGATAAACCGTGTCGATGTCCATAACCTCTCCGGCAATGACAAGATCAAGCATTTTTCTGTCGTTTACAAGGTCGTCTATGTATCTTGCGCCGAGCATCTTCTCATAGAATGCGGGGCGGAGATACTTCTGTGACAGCATTCCGTATGCCTCGATAATGTCGGCGGACATTTTCTTGTTCTTTGCGTTTTCGGGAATCGTAAGAACGGTCGTGCCGTTCCAGCCGGCGCGGGAGATGTAGTGCCTCTGAGCCTCATCGTATTTCGGCACGGGAAGCACGCCTATCGGGGATTCGTAGGTCGAAGTGAAGAACTGGAGCATATTCACGGAACGGTTGAGGAACAGCGATTTTTTGTCGAAAAGCTCCTGCATATGCCCGTCCCCGCGCGCCATGTAGTTCCACACGTCGTAGGGATTTGTCGTCTGCAGCTTGTTGAGCCAGTCGTAAATGCCGGCAATCTTTTCCGAGAACTGCGTGATCACCGGAAGCCCCGTTTCGGGATCAAGCGATGCACCGACGATCCCGGAGCCGACAAAGAACACGTCGTTTATCGAGGTGATAAGACCGAAGCGGTCGGCAATGGTGGCCTCGTTGTCGCCGTCAATCTCTCCCCCGAAGCCCATTATCATCTTGCCGAAAACGTCAAGCGTCCACTTGCCGTCATAAACAAGGTCATAGGGATATGCGATTTCGTTGTTGTCCATGACCTCCTTGTTGAAGTAGATGGCAAAGGTGTCACGCACATCGTTGAGCAGCAGATCGTGGATAGCCATATACTGCTTCCCGGCAAGCGTAAGGCTTGCATTGATGTTCGAACGCCACCAGCTTCTGTCGAAATTGATCTCGTCAAGCGTGTTCAGGTCGGTGAAAAAGCCGAAATAAACAAGACTGCTGGCATCCATTACTCCGGGGATGCAAAGATCGCAGATCGTGTCGCCCGACAGATACGAGTCATTCATCTGATTGTAGAAATCCGTCTTCCAGACACCCGTGTCGTTGACATGGTTGTATTTCAGCTTTATCTTCCAGGTATCTTCAAGCTCTGCGTTTCTTCTGTAAACCGCCGAGGCTATGACCGTGCCGTCATCGGATTCGGTATAAACGCCCCATTCGCCCCAGCCCTTGGAGCCGTTTATGTCGCGGTACATGACCGTGAAATCCGCGTTATTGTAGTCGCCCGGCTCAAGTACGTCAATTGAGGATGTGGACTCCCCGCTGCTTCCGGTTCCGCCGCCCGACGATCCGGGCTCCTTTCCCGTACCGCCCGACGGTTTTCCTCCGCCGCCGGCGCACGATACCGCTGCCGCCGCCATCATCAGCATGGCAAGAAGAGCTGCAATTTTCTTTTTCATTTTCTGATTCCTTTCTTGAATTATTGATTCAGTCACCGGAACCCCTGATCCCGGCTGTTTTTTTCAGAGTTTCAGAGTTTTTTCCGAGGGCACAGGAAATACCGCTTCAAAAGGCTTTTCTGCGCCGCAGGAAGGTGCCGGCGCATCACCCGATAAGCCCCGCACCGTAATATCCGCCCGAATCGCCGTCGGTGCCGGACGAGAGCCAGAAGGAGTAGAACTCCGCATTCCCGGTTATGAAACGTATGCTGAATTCGCTCCCGTCAAGGAAGGAAAGATCATCCCCGCCCTTCCATTTCAGCATAGCCCTGCAGGAATCCCCCGAAAAGGGAACGCAGTCGTCGGCGGAATAACCGGGAATCACCTTCCCGTCACTGCCGATAAGCTCGGCTTTCAGCGAATCGGCCTTCGCGTTGATAAACAGATATTTTCCGCCCTTCACCGTGAGCCTGCAGGTCGTCACCTCGCCGCTTCCGTCAAGCGATGCAAAACCGTCGCGCCTCATGACCGCCCTGCCTATCGACGGGAAGGAATACTCCGGTGCCGGCGCGTAATCCTGCTTTTCCCCGCCGCGGTAGCCTGAATAATAGAACCACAGCTCGTCGTCGGTCGTCAGAAGAAGCGACGAAACACTGTGCAGATAGCCGTAATCCCATGTTCCTTCTTTTCGCGAGCAGGCAATCGCCGGCACTTCCCTTTCGGGACGCGAGAAATGGAACCCGTCGCGGGAATACCCGAGCTGAATGTCGGTTATCTTCGGAAGTCCGGTCTTGTTGATCTCCTCGTTCGTCGGTCCCAGCCAGTACTGGAATGCGCCGAGCTGAATGCTTTCATATGAAACCGTGCAGAGATTGTAAAACTCCGGCTCACACCCGATCGTGGGGTCGGGTTTGTCGAGATTGTCGGTTCTCTGCCATTCAACCGCCTGCCACATTCCGAATTTTCCGTTCTTCAGGATATCGGAACACTCGTAATACCGCACCGCACGCTTCACATTTTTTGAAAAGTGCGAATAATCACGCAGACAGAACACCCATTTGTTCCGGAACCTGTTGTAGGAAAGTGTCGTTGCGTCGCCGCACAGTCCGGCCTCGGAAACATACTTCCATTTCATCCCGTCGGAGGAGCAGTACAGCTGAGAGGCATATCTCGCCGTCTCATAGTGCTTCTCCCACCCGAAGGAATTGTCGCTCCGGCGGACAAGCATGACATACCTGTCGCTCCCGTCAGGCGAAGGCTTCGGGTTTTCGATGACAGTCACATAGCTTGCGTCACTGTCAAGCGCCTCTGAATCTCCGGCTTTCACCCATGTAATCCCGTCCCGGCTCTCCATGCACCGCAGAAACCGCGTTTTCCCGAACATCAGGAACCACATCCGCACGACCCCGGCTTTTTCGTCGTAAGCCATACCTCCGTGCGACAGACAGAGCAGTCCGTCTTCCGCGGTTATCAGCGGATTTTTGTCCGGCACCGCCTGATGATATGTGGTCTTGAGGTTTGTTTTCCCAACAAGAAAGCTGTCAACAAAAAGCTGTCTCCCGACGCTGATGTCAACCGTGCCGGGATGCGTTCCGCCGTCCTTTTCCGATCTGAGATACGGAATGTCAATGACCGAGCTGTCCGCAAGATCAACGTCTCTCGGCGGCCACGTCCCGTCAATAACGATATTGTTGTACAGCCTCTCAGCCGTCTTTTCACCGCCGTCAATATAGCTTATCTTCTCACTCTCAACCGGCGAAAAGTCCGACTTGCCGCTTCTCTGCCCCGTCACACTGTCGTAGCCGAGAACGGTGTTTACAAAATAATCGCACGCCGCATCGACCGTATAGTCGGTCGCACCGAATATCACGATCCTGCTGCCGATCCGTCCGTACCCGCCGCCGGAGGAAAGACCCGAATAAACCTGCCCGGACTCCGCACGCCTTGTCCTTCCGATCAGGATCTCCTTTTCATTCTCCTCGTAATCGTCCGTCACCGTCAGCCTGAGCCCCGTCGTCTGCTCGATCCTGTCGCGCAGCAGCTTCGCCGCGACGAATTCCCTGCCGTTGTACTTTTTATAGGGATATACAATCGTATACCCGGTAAGCGGGGATGACCACTCCGAAATATAATTCAGCCCCTTCGGCACCGTCAGCTTTTCCGTCTTCACTCTGAATCCCCCCGAAACCGTGTCGTATCCCAGAACCGTATCAATAAAGTAGTCCGCCGCCAGACCGACAAGATTGGCACTCCTGCCGCAGATAACGGTCTTTCCGTTCCTGACCGTCACCGCATAGCCGTTTTCCGGAAGCTCCGCCATGACATCGGCAGTCTCCCTACGGTTTGTCGCACCGATAAGTATTTCGTTCGCTTCCGGCTCCTCTCCGTGAAGAAGATAGTCGTCGCTGACCCTTACGGTGACTCCGGCGAACTACCCGAGCACCGCCGCAACAGCCTCGGCACCCTTTTTCTCGTCCTCATTCGCGTTCATCGGTCTTACCACCGTGAAAAGCACGTCGCCCTCACCGGCAATAACTATACCCTCGGTTGTCTCAGGATGTGTCCCGCTGTCCGGAGGCTCCGGTTTTCCCCCGCCGCCGCAGGATGCAAGCAGCGGCAAAAGTGCAAGAAGCACCGCCGCAAATCTCCCGGCTGATTTCATCATTACATCTCCCAAACCTGTATTTTCTGCTCGTTGCGTTTTGCGCCGTTCCCGGAAGAATGGCGAAAACGGACAAGTATTTTGTCGTTGTACCGCATTTACAAGTTAATTATAACAAGAAATTTACACCGTGTACATAGACATTATGGTTAAATACCTGTATAATATGGTCAGAGTCATTTCGGTATTCCGCAAATACGGCATACCCCGGAAAGGAGCGGAAAAATGCTTCACCTCGACCCTTCTCAGAAAAGAAACGTCCTGTTTACCTCCGCCGGAACGGTTTCGGAGGAGATACACTGCCCCTGTATCGCCGTGATACTCTGTACCGGCGACGGCGCGGAAATTATATGCGGCGGAAGAAGGATCAGCCTCGGCGAGAACGACGTTCTCACTGTCGCTCTTCGTTCCGGAAGCGTCACCGGGACAGGCGAAACCGTTGCGGTATTCCTGTCTCCCGACGCGGGAACACCGCCTCTTCCGGAGCTGACGGTGGCAATACCGGAAATCATCCACTGCGGCGAGCACAGAGGGATAAAGCAGCTTGCCGAGGCGATCCCGGAGGCTTTCTACGGTGACCCTGCCGTGAGGGACGCAAAGCTGCACGCGCTTGCGGGGCTTCTTGTGATAAGGCTCTCGGAATATGCCGACACAACCCCCGACGGCAGCACGGTCAGTGCCTGCGCCGTCTATATCCGCTCCCACATCGACCAGTCCCTGACTCCCGGAGAAATTGCGGAAAAGCTGAATGTCCCCGAGAAAAAGCTCCGCAGTGAATTCGCCGCCGTCTACGGCTGCACTCCTGCCGAATTCCAGCGTCGGGCAAAAATGAACCACGCAATTTCCCTGATGAAGGAATCGCCGGATATGCTGATAAAGGAGATCGCCGCCGCTGTCGGATACAGAGACGAGCTGTGGTTCACAAAGACATTCGGCAAATACACCGGCGTCTCTCCGAGAGAATACCGGAAAAGGCTTCTGCTCGGCGAAAACGCTCCGGCACAGTCCTACAGAGACATCTACAAAAAAGGCTTTCCGGTCGGAAATGTCACCGACGGACTCTGCATAGAACAAAAAAAGGACGGTGACGGCACACAGTGATCCACATCGACCCCGAAGCGGCAAGAGAAATACATATAGCCACCCGCAACAACCACCCCGACGGACTTATTCACCCCAAACGGATCATGAACGTCCACGTAATACTCTACTGTCTCGGCGGAAGCATGGAGATATACGAGGACGGCATTCCGTATACCATGACCGAAAACGACGTTCTTTTTCTCTGCGCCGGAATAATCCATTACGGTGAAAAAATGTGCACCCCCGGCACAAAGCTCTACGCCCTTCACCTCACCACTGCAGAAAACGACAGCTTCACCCCGGACGGAATCCCCGGAGCATCAGGGACCGTCGCCATCCCGCCGCTTGTGAAATGCGGGAGCGACCCGGATATCCGCTCGCTGTTCCGCGAAATACTTGACACCTTCTGGGGCATATCACCGGTAAAGGACATAAAGCTCTCGCTACTCACAAGCCTTATGCTGACCCGCCTCTCCGAATGTGCCGGAAGAGGCTCCCCGGAGGATTTTGCCGCAAAACGCTGTGCCGCATTTCTCAGAAGCCGCACCGACACGTTTTTCTCCCCCGCCGACCTCGCCGCGCGCTTCTCTGTTCCGGAAAAGAAGCTGCGGTCGGCATTCCTGTCGCTCTACGGCTGTACCCCCTACTCCTATCAGCGCGACGCAAAAATGACCCGCGCCGCCGAGCTGCTTGTACAGCGTCCGGAAATGCCGGTGAGCGAAATTGCCTTCTCCCTCGGCTATTCCGACGAATTCTATTTCACAAAGGTCTTTCACAGCCGTTACGGCACCTCACCGAGAGAATTCAGAAAGAATCAGAAGCTCTGAGCATAACAAAAGCCAACCCCCTCTTCCGTTCGGGAAAAGAAGGTTGGCTTTATTCAATCAATGCATATCACATCGAGGACTGAGGTCCTGCCTTCGTGTACCATGCGTTGTACTGCGAATAAGGCGAATCCTCATTCTTTGCATCGGTAAAGAGCTGATAGTACTCGTTTGCCTCAAACTCCTTGCGGAGCTGCTTGATGTAGTCCTTTATCGTAACGGTATCGCCGGACTCGTCGGTGTACTCCTCAAAGGACTCGATCTTCTTCATATACTCTTCGCTGAGTTTGACAAGCTCGCTGAGAATAACATCGGTATAGGTTCCGGAATACGGCTCGTCATACACGAACTTGCTCTCGTCAAAGCCCTTGCCCTGCTCCTCCTTGGCAGCCGCAAGAGCGGCGGCATAGTTCTTCAGGTACGTGGGAGAGGTGGTCTTGTAGTTCTTCTCGGTAACGACCCTGAAATCAAACATTGCATAGGGGCTTGTGACGGTGTCGCGGAGCTGCTGCTTTCCGAGAGCCCAATCATTCTCCGCCAGTTTGAGCACAGTTTCGCTCATTCCGGTATTCGGAGTGAGAATAAAGAGGTTTCCGGTATCGGCAGGATCCATCGAATAGGTGTCATTCATGTATGTGATCATGCCGGTATACTCGTCATAGGTATAGTTGACGTTCTCAACACCGTACTGGAAGGTGTTTCTGAACGACGGAACCGTCTGAAGCGCGGTGATGATCTCCATGCATCTGTCAACATTGCTTGTGTAGGTGCCGACGCAGAACATTGTTCCGGGGCGCTCGCCTGCCGGCATCATGGGGTTCGCGTAATTGATCACGAAATAATCCTTCTCGTAATCGGCAGGAAGAGCGGCATTTCCCTTGATGAACGCCGCCGCGACCTTTTTCGGGTTGCCTTCCCCGTCAACAGGCATTGCGTAGTAATCGCCGTCGGTTATGTAGCCGGCCTTTCTGAAGTTATAGACATTCTGCCAGTAGTTCTGGAAGCCGGGAATGCTAAGCATATCCTTCGGAATGATTCTGGAGAACCCGTTTGTGGCGTTGGAAACAACTCCGCCGATAAGCGAGGGAGTATCGGTAAGATAAGCCACCGCAAGCGTGGGAGCATTGTAAAGGGTGATGTAATCCTTGTCGTTCTTTGAAACGTCATCAAGATAGTTCGCAAGGGTCGGAAGAGTCCCGACATCAGCCGCGGAATAATAATACTTCGCCGCAAGCTCCCGGTTTATAAGCAGGTAGGTGTATTCGCCGCTTACATAATTGTTCGGGATTCCGTAGACGGTTCCCTTGTCAACCATTCCGGCGGAATTTCCGGTGCCGTCAAGAGTAGCCGTGGCAAGAAGCGACGCCGAGATATAACGGGTCAGTATCTTGGAGGTATTGGCAAGCGAATCGCTGAGCGCGCTGACATAGCCCGCATCCTTGTATTTGTTGAGATTAGCCGCGCCCTGAACCATGAAAATATCAAGCTGGGTGGTCTTTTCATCGGGATAAACGGTCTTTGTGACTCCGTGATCCTCATATGTGTCGGCAGCGGTCTCGGCAGTGGTGCCGTCGGCTTTCTGAGTCTGACCGTTCTGCTTGAGTGCATTCTGTTCAGCCTTCTTGCGCCTTGCCTCCGCCTCTTCCTCTGCCTTGATCTTCTTGATCTCGGCAAACTTCGCGTCAAGTACGGAATAATACTCCGCCTCGGGATAGAGATGAAGCACGATATGGGTGTTGAATTTACCCTCGGTATACTCGTTCATCTTTTCCTGAACCTTGAGTATCGCCTCTTCAGTGGTGGACTCGCCCGTAATTCCGTAAATATTGAGCGTCATCGGCTTCGTGCCGGTGTCTGTCGTGTCATCGCCGCCGCCGCATCCCGTCAGAGCAAAGGGAAGGACGCAGGTGACCGCAAGAAGAAAGCATAACAGTTTCTTTTTCATTGGTTCCTCCTGAAAACGGGCGCAAAGCCCCGTGTCTGTATAATATGACAAACTATATTTTACTACATAACCGTGAATAAGTCAAGAAGATTTTGTTGCCCGAATGCATCTGTTTTTTCCGGTGCGGAATGTACCACGGGCTCCGGTTGTGATTTATGCACAAAAATCAGATTCTGTTTTTGGTGATATGTCACAATCAAAATGTCATCCTGCACAAATTCATCTCCTCATTTCCGGAGTATTACTACAAAGGAAAATCAGTCAAGATAGTCCTTAAGTCTCTTTGAGCGGCTCGGATGGCGCAGTTTGCGAAGCGCTTTCGCCTCGATCTGACGGATACGCTCCCTTGTGATGTGAAATTCCTTTCCGACCTCCTCAAGAGTGCGCGGCCTGCCGTCCATAAGCCCGAAGCGGAGCTTCAGCACCTGCTCCTCTCTCGGTGTCAGCGTGTGAAGCACCTCGTTCAGCTGCTCGTGAAGAAGTCTCTGTGCCGCCGCATCAGCCGGAGCGGGTGTTGTGTCGTCCTCTATGAAATCTCCGAGGTGGCTGTCCTCCTCCTCTCCGATAGGCATTTCAAGCGAGACGGGATCCTGTGATATCTTCATGATCTCGCGGACCTTGTCCGCGCTCATGTTCATCTGCTCGGCAACCTCCTCCACGGTGGGCTCCCTTCCGTTCTCCTGAAGCAGCTGACGCTGAATGCGCGATACCTTGTGTATCGTCTCAACCATGTGTACCGGGATTCTGATCGTCCTTGCCTGATCGGCAATCGCACGCGTAATCGCCTGTCTTATCCACCATGTGGCGTAGGTGGAGAATTTGTAGCCCTTGCGGTAGTCAAACTTGTCCACCGCCTTCATCAGCCCGAGGTTGCCCTCCTGAATCAGGTCAAGGAAGAACATCCCCTTTCCGACATACCTCTTCGCGATGCTGACGACAAGTCTCAGGTTAGCCTTGACAAGCTCGTCCTTTGCTTCCTTGTCACCGTGGTTCATTCTCTCGGCAAGCAGAAGCTCTCTGTCCGAGTCAAGCAGCGGCACCGTGCCGATCTCCTTGAGGTACATCCTGACCGGGTCGTCGATCGCCAGCCCTTCCTGTGCCAGCATACGCTCCATGTCCTCGGCGCTCTCGTATCTCTCGACATCGTTCTCGATCTGCTCGAATTCCGGTGTGTCAAGATAGCCCGTTATCTCGATACCCATTCCCTCAAGCGTATCATAGAGCTTTTCTATCTGCTCTATATCGTAATCAATGTCCTCGATAGCCTCCATTATCTCACTGTTGGAAAGCGACCCCTTCGCCTTTCCCCTCTCAATGAGATCGTGCACCTCGAATTTTTTCTCTCCGTTCATCTGAACACCCGTGCCGCATCCCGCGGCGCCTTTCTTTGAGTGGAATTGAATTTATATTTTATAGGGGGCTCTGCCCCAAGCCCCGCCTCTTTCTTGAGAAGAAAGAGGGGAAAGAAGAAACAATAATAATCGCCTTCCCCTTGAGGGGAATGTATCCGGTAGTTCCGCAAGCGGAACTACGACGGATGAGGTGTTGCCGCAGCAACTCGCCCTCTCACGGCCTATCCCTCTGTCTCTTTTTCGCGATCAGATCCTCAAGCGACAGTCCCTCTTTTTCGCGGCTCTTTTTCAGCTTTTCAACGCACTGTGCAACGACCTTCATGCCGTTGTCGGTAAGCCCCTGACGGGAAACCGTGTACTTTATGACCCTCGACACCTCGTCAGCCGAAAAATCCTCGCCGAGAAGCCCGATATCGAACCCTTTGCCGAGCGAAAGCATCTTTTCATACACCCTGCGGTTGAAATCGGTGACGAAATCGTCGGGAGCAAGCCCGGTTTTCTCCGCCGTCTGCGGTATCAGCTCCGGATACATCGCAAGAATTCCGATGACGGTATCCTCAGCTCCCGCCGCGCCGACGTTTTTGATCCTGTCGGGATTGACGCGGTCGCCGAAGCCCTCAGCCTCTCTGATGACCGCGGAATTGCGCTCCGCCTTCTCTTTTTTATTCCGTTTTGCAATTAACCGCGCAACATCATTCTTCATCCCGTCGTAGGAAAGCCCCAGCTTCCCGCAGACCTGACGCGTATACACGTCGCGCTCGACCTCCGACCATATCCCGGCGATGACCTCCGCCGCCTGCCCCGCCGCCTTGATCCGACCGTCGGGGGTATTCACGTCGTTCGCCGCAAGGATGGAGGAGAACTTGAAATCAAACCGGCTCCGGCTTCTCGAAAGCAGTCTTGAAAAGCCGTCCTTACCGAACTTTCTGATATATTCATCGGGGTCCTTTGCGTCCTCGACCTTGAGCAGCCGTGCCTCAAGCCCCGCCTCGCCGAGAAGGGCAAACGCCTTGTCCGCCGCTCTCTGCCCCGCCTCGTCGGCATCATAGGAGATTATCGCCGATTTTGAGTATTTCCTCATCAGCCGTGCCTGATCCGCTGTAAGCGCCGTTCCGCAGGAGGCAACGGCATTGGTGAACCCCGCGCCGTGAAGCGACACGACGTCCATATACCCCTCGCAGAGTATTATCTGCTCCGCGCAGGAATTCTTTGCGAAATTGAGCGCAAACAGATTCCGCCGCTTGTTGAACACCGGAGTGTCCGACGAATTTATGTACTTCGGCTCCTCCGGATTCTTTCCTATCGTCCTTCCGCCGAAGGCGATGATGTCGCCTCTGACATCGATGACCGGAAACATGATCCGGTTCCTGAAAATGTCGTATGAATTACCGTTCCTTTTGCTGACCGAGCAGAGGAACCCGGCGCTCATCTCCTCTTTCGTGAACCCGACCGAGGACAGATGCTTTGCAAGCGCCTGCCAGTCGTCGGGAGCATATCCGATTCCGAAATGCCGCACAAGTGCCGACGAAAGCCCGCGCTTTGCGATATACTCCTGAGCCGCCGGACTTTTTCCGAGCTCCGAGAAAAAAAACTTCGCCGCCTCGCGGTTCATGGCAAGTATCCTCTCGCGGTTCACTCCCCCGGTCTGACCCGTGCCGTCGTCGGGAAGCTCTATTCCGGCGCGCTTTGCAAGATACCGGAGAGCATCCATGTAGTCAAGGTTCTCAGCCCGCATGACGAAACTGATGACATCGCCCCCCGCCCCGCATCCGAAGCAGTAAAACGACCGCGTCCCGGTGAAAACGGTGAACGACGGCGACCTTTCGCTGTGGAAAGGACACAGCCCGACAAGATTCGACCCCGCGCGCTTGAGCGTCACATAGCCGGAAATAACATCCTCGATGTCGTTTCTGTACTTGAGTTCTTCAATTATCTGCGGAGAGATCAAATCCTCTCACATCCCTTCGCTCAGCCCCTCCACGGATCGGGAATAAAGAGCTGTTTGTAAAGATTTATCGCATACCTGTCGGTCATGCAGGAAATATAATCGCACACCGCTCTTCCGACCGATTCCTCCTCAGCCACCGCGCGGTATTCCTGCGGCAGCTTTTCCGGGTGATTCCGGAAATAGTCAAACAGCATCTCAAGCATCGCCTCCGCCTTGCCCTCCTCGCCCTTTGCTATCGGGTTTTTGTAGACGTTTTCAAAAAGGAAGGAGTGAAGCCTGTCGGTCATTTCCCGGACGTCGGGCTCCATGATTATATCATTCTTCCCCTCGCTCGCGCGGATTATGCTTGTGACCATCGTGTTTATACGGTCGCCGTGCGTGTTGCCGAGCCCCTCGCGCAGGTCGGCAGGGATATCCTCCGGACGGAGGATCCCGGCACGGCAGGCATCGTCGATATCGTGATTTATGTATGCAATATGGTCGGCTTCAAGAATCACCCGACCCTCAAGAGTCGATGCACCGCCGGTCGTATGGTGAAGTATCCCGTCCCGCACCTCATAGGTCAGGTTGAGCTTTTCGAGCTTTTCCACCACCCGTATGCTCTGATTGTAATGGGCAAACGAGGGATCGTAGCACTTTCTCAGCACCCGCTCCCCCGCGTGACCGAACGGCGTGTGACCGAGATCATGCCCCAGCGCAACAGCCTCCGCAAGATCCTCGTTCAGCCGCAGAGCGCGCGCAATCGTCCGTGCGACCTGACTTACCTCAAGCGTGTGGGTGAGCCGCGTCCGGTAATGGTCAGCCTCCGGCGAAAGAAAGACCTGCGTCTTGTGCATCAGCCGCCGGAAGGATTTCGAATGAATGATCCTGTCCCTGTCGCGCTGAAACTCTCCGCGGAGGTCGCATTTGTTTATCGGATAATCGCGCCCCCTCGTGTTCTCGGTGAGAAAAGCGAATTCCGAAAGGGTATTCCGCTCTCTTTCGTAAATCAGCTCACAGACCGTCATAACCGCCCTCCCGCGCATACAAATAACAACATTAATATACGCAAAAACCGAAAATACTCCTCTTTTTGAGAGCGCACAATTACCATATAAGGGCTGCGGTTCAAGAAAAGGGCATGGTTATAGATTTCCGGGCAGCATCAGGAAGGCTTTCCGGTTCCGCGCTGAGCCTTTCTGTCCCGCCTCGTTCCGTTATCCTTCAAAACGGCTCTTCCGGCAGTGATCTCGGCGCAGGACGACACAAAAGCGGAATAATCCTCCTCCGGGATCGCAAGAGAAAGCGTCACGTTCCCGGCAAAATCTATCCCGTCCTGAATAATGCACCCGGACGCAAGAAGCGGCGACAGCTTTCCGTAATCCTGATACGAGCATTTCAGCGTGAACACCCTGAAAACATCGTAAACAACTATCCCCGCCGCGTCAACCGCCAGCTTAGCCGCCGCTGAATAGGCTCTGACAAGCCCGCCCGCACCGAGAAGAATCCCGCCGAAATACCTTGTGACGACAATGACCGCGTCGGAAAAACCGCCTTTTCTGATAATGTCAAGCACCGGTATCCCCGCCGTGCCCTGAGGCTCGCCGTCGTCGGAATACCTTGCGCACGCGCCCTCGTTCAGCATATACGCATAAGCATTGTGCCGCGCATCGGCGTGCTTTTTCTTTATTTTCGCAACGAAATCAAGCGCCTCCGCCTCGTCCGAAACCGGAGAGGCATAGCCGATGAAAACCGATTTTTTCTCAACAAGCTCCGCCGACGCGGATTTTCCGAGGGTAACAAGCCGTTTGTCCATGTCAGCCCCCCATGATTCCCGTAAGCGCTTCGATTATCCTCTCGCAGACAAAAACCGCCGCACAGCTGCTTGCGGCAACCACCACAAGGCTCTTTTCGAGATAAGCAAGCAGAAACGCCACACCGAATCCGACCGCCGCGCTGATTATCGACCCGGTCGCTCCGAGTATCGCCGGGAATGTCATTGCGGCAAGGCAGGCGCAGGGGATGTAATACAGAAACGAGCTTAAAAACCGGCTCTTTATCTTCCCCCGGATGACCGTGAGCGGCAGAACGCGGAGCAGATACGTCGTCACCGCCATAAGGATTATGTAAATGTATATCTTCATGCCTTTTCAGCCTCCTCCGATATCGGGAACAGAACCGCGCAGACCGCCGAGGCGATGACCGCACAGATAACGACCGCTATGCCCTCCGTCACGTTTTTCAGATACGGCACCCACCTGAAGGCACAGGCAAGTCCCACCGAAATAAGCGACGCTGCAAGCAGCGGATGACTCTTTTTCGCCTGCGGGACAACGATAGCCACGAACATACCGTAAAGCGCCACTCCGAGCGCCGTCCGCACCGACTGCGGCAGAAAAGTTCCCGCAACCGCCCCGAGAAGCGTCCCCGACGTCCATCCGGCTATCGGAAGTATCCCCAGTCCCATCAGAAACGGCACGGTGAGCGGCTTGTCGTACTCCATCGCCAGAGCAAATATCTCGTCGGTGTTGTGGAAGGCAATGAACAGCCGCGGAAAGAAACCGATCCTGTCACCCATCTTCTGGCTCAGCGCAAGACTCATAAGCGAATACCGGCTGTTTATGACAAGCTGTGTTATCACCATGTCGATAAGCGGCGCGCCGGCTGATATCACCGCAAGCCCGGCAAACTGCCCCGCCCCGGCAAGCGTCGTTATCGAAATAAGCACCGACTGAAGCGCAGTAAGCCCCTTCGTGACCGCAAGCGCCCCGAACCCGAAGCTGACCGAAAAATATCCCACAAATACCGTAATGCTCAGCTTCATTCCGGTGAGGTAATCGCTGAATTTTGATTTGTCCTTCATCACAAGATCTCCGAAAAGCAGACAGCTCCCCGCAATGCGGAAAGCCGTCAGAGTCATCAGTCGTTTTTGGGTACCTGCCCGAGCATCTTCTTTCCGACATCTATAAGCCGCAGGATGACCGGTGCCAGTACAAGGTTGAAAACAAGTTCAAATATGAAATTCCCGCCGATAAGCACAATGATTATATAGGCAAGCAGAGTCTGACCCCCAGACGCTGCGGCAGAGGTCAGCCCCTCAAAGAAAAACAGATAACATCCGCAGAAAAACAGTGCGGTATTGATTATCGGACAAAGCGCGGCTGACGTGAACATAGCCGCCGTACGGTTCTTTTTCTCAATAAGCCGGTAAACCGCTCCGGAAACAAATCCCGCAACAGTTCCCTTGAGAAGCACGGTTATAACCGTTCCGGGAAGATTCATTCCCATAAACCACGCCGCGTCTCCGGAAATCAGCACCACCGCACCGAACACAAGGCCGAGCCATCCGCCCGCCCACGGTCCGAGAAGCGCCGCACCGAGTACGATCGGGACAAGAACAAGAGAGACAGAGAAGGTGCCGATCCTGATAAACCCGCCGAGAATCTGAAGAATTACAACAAGCGCGGTCAGAAGCGCGATCAGTGTCAGCTTCTGCACCTTTTTCAAATTATTTGTGTTTTGATTCATGCCGAAACCTTTCCTTTCCGTCCCGGACGGAAAACGGATCATTACAGTCGGTACAATACCGCGTCTGAGACGCAGACCGAGTATTGCCCGATGCTGTCATTACAGTTTATCACATTCCCACGCGTTTTTCAAGAGGCGAAAAAAGCGAAAAAACACGTCGCACGGGCGATTTTCGCGGTCACAATAGTCAACACGGACAATCACCGGGTAAAAAATGAGAAATATATATCTCACCCTATCAAAAACATCTTTTTTTCAAAAGTTCTTGAGGTTCCAAGGGACTTCTTTCAAGAAGTCCCTT
>OGSD01001848.1_pt1 | contig 18912 bp, 29 predicted proteins | sample 1553571 | NCBI WGS metagenome assembly OGSD01 (sample SAMEA2580072, study PRJEB22360) | human gut metagenome | biome: human gut; feature: human-associated habitat; material: faeces | place: Denmark | collected 2008/2010 | reverse complement strand
ACGGCTGTATCCGAAAACATCGACGACGGCGTAAAGATTATCGATGCAAACGAAACTCGTGGTATGAAAGCTCAAAACTTGAAGTGTTGGGGTCACGAAGCTTTCCGTCTATCGCAACTTATCGGCGATACGAGTTTGCAAAGCTCCGTATTCACGACCGCAGGTTTCTCGGCTGACGAGCGTAGATACCCTGTCGCACCTGCAAAGCAAGCGAAGATGGATGCGGTTGTCGTACCCATTTACAACGCAAGTGGCGAAATCGTCGGTTACAAGACCGTTGCCGATTTGCCGAAGCCTAACGGCGGTGTAAACCCGAGCGGACTTTGCACTGTAACCGTGTACGTGACTGACGGCGGTGCAGCTGTAACAGGCGCAACGTTTGAAGTCAAGGCAGGTGCAATGACTACTACCGTGACCGAAGTTGGCAACGGCTACTACTCGTTCAACGTGTTGAGCGGTCAAGCAGCTACCGTCAAGGTGACCAAGGCTTCCAAGACGGGCAACATCGCAATCACCAAGAAGCAAACCGAGCTGTCTGTGTACAACACCAACGTTGCATTGGCGTAAAACAAAAACTGAGGGGTGGGCAACTGCCCCTCAAATATGCTACTAAGAGTATCGGCGGTGCAACTCCGCCAAGGAGCGTAATATGGAATTGCTTGTAACATACGAAGATGTCAAAAACGAACTCGGCATAGATTTGGCGAGTGAACTAGGTTTACAACCGAGAGAAATAAATGTGTGGCTAGAAGAGCAACAAGATAACGTGAAAACCTATATTGCAGGCTACGCCTATTGCGGTATGCAACAAGTGGAGCGTTATTTGCAAATACCCGAGTATGCCGAAGTGATAAAGAAAGCGATACTAAAACAAATCGCCTACTTGCAAGCTAACAAGTGGGTCGAACCCGATATGTTAGCGGATAAACCCGGGCAGGAATTAACGCCGTTCATTGCGCCGAGGGCGGCTAAACTGTTGTTGGCGCACGGACTGTTGTACACGGGACTTTTGACGTTATGAAACCGAAAACTGCGGGCGATTTTGGACGGCTATTTGTCGAAGTGGCGCAAAATCCTAATTCACGTGTAAGTTATCACATTGACAAATCAAACCCATTTGTGATTAAAGTAAATGGACGAGGCAATATCCCATATGATACGGGCAAAACACAAAGCAGTGTGTATGTGTCACGGGAAACACCGACAGCTTGTACAGTGAAGTTTAACGGCTCGACAAGTCCTTATGCAGTATATTTGCAATATTGCGTAAATGTCGGAAGAAGCAATGTGCAAAACAGTCACCGCTACTTTTTGCAAAAGTTTGCTAAAAATGAGTTTTTGAAAGAATTAAGGCGCATATATAGCGATGTGAGGATACAATGACAAGTCAAACATTGAGGCGGTATCAGTTGGAACATAAGCACTTTTTGAAAGGTTCGATAACGTGTGGTAAAGACATTAAAGCGTTTTTCAAATACGTTATAGTGACAAATAACAGTGCACGCACGCAACTTGTGCACGGCTTTGTCGCAAGCGATAACACCGTTGGTATCGAAAGTGTAGACATCGCATTTGTACACAACAGCGACACGGTAGAATTGGCTGACGGTAAGAAATACATCGTCGCTAGTTTTGAAGAAAAACCGCTTGACGAAAATCAGCTGAGATTTTTACCGTGGGAGCGTGTGGACAAAATCTACAAATTAAGCTTAAAAAGCGTGGGGTAGAGTAAAATGCTAAAAGCAATGGCAAAGGAAATACAAGAAATATTGGGAAACGACTATGCGATGTACGTAGAGTTCAACCCGAAGAGCATATACGGCGACGAAACGTTAGAAAAGTACAAAAACATTGCGGTGCTGTATTTGAACAACGGCAACCCGAATTTCGTGCCTGATTGCGCAAGCATGACACTGTACTACACGCTTGTTTTGTATATGCGCATACCCGAGGGACAAAACACGGCGGATATGACTGTTGACCCCCTCGAAAAGCTCAACAAAGAAATGACGGGCAAGCTATACACGGAAAACGCAACGTGGAATTACGTTTTGAACGTGGGGTTGCCGACATCGGACGGAGATTTGAAGCTCGGTGGCGATGCGCAATTTATCATTTACGAAGTACCAATAACGGCGATAGTTACGAGCGGAGTATTGCTGACTGATAATACGAAAATCAAGGTAGGTATTTACGGAACGGAAGCGGCTTTTTTGCAAGGCGTGATTACGTGCACAGAAGTGCCGACAATCGAAACGGAAAGCGCAATTTTCCTAAATGCAGGGCAACTGTTGGGCGAGCAGTCAAACGCCGTAGAAAGTCTTGTGGTGGCGCACGGTTGGGGTTTGCACATTTCAAAGCTATACCGACCGAGCGACCCGATAGACGTTGCTATAAGGGCGCAAGCGTTAAATCCGACCGACAACAAATTCTCTGTACAATATGCAATGGGTGATGAAAGCCCGATAACAAGGAATTGTATCGTCAGCGATGTAACGTTTGCAAACGAAAAGGGGCAAGCAGTTATAATGTCTTTTATGTTCTCGACGGGAATGCGCTCCACGGTGTGAGGTGAGTTATGGCAGACTTGGATATTAACATCACATTAAACGGCGGCGAGGGCGCAAGTGCGGTTGCGGAAACAACAGGCAACAACACGCCAACGGCAAAAGACAACGCCAAGAGCGCATTTACAATCGACCAAGCAACAAGGGTGGCAACGAGATTTGCACGGCAAATAGCGACAAACACCATTGGTAGTATCGGCACGTTCACGGGAAATAACATCTTGCAAGAGCGTGTGGAACGTGGTATGAGCTTTGTAAGCCGTGGTATCGGTGTGGGTGTGGCATTTATTGCAAACCCCGTATTGGGCGCAGTTGCGCTTGTTGGCGAGGGAATAGATGTCGCATTTAAGTTGGCGCAACAACAACGCAAGCTTGAATGGCAAAACGTTGCGGCTAGCGAGTTAAGACGGCGTGCAGGCTACGAAAGCAATAAAAACAGAGGGGGCGTGCGGTAATGAACATCACAATCAAGCGTGGCAATGAAACATTACACGGTATCGTCCCTGTTGATTTACAGTGGCGACTAAACGAGCAATTGGACGGTGGTACGGCTAATTACATCAAAACCGAGAATAAAGACATTGGCGTAAACACACCACTTGATAAATATAGCGTGACTATTGACAACGAAACATTTGAATTTGTGGGTATGGATAGTTACGCAGTTTGGAAACGCAAGAGCGTGGCGCAAACGGACGAAAGCGGAAACGTAAGCTTTTATACCGCCGAAATACGTAAGCACCAAATTGCGCTGACCGAGCCGACAAAGCTGTTGCAGGGCGTAATGATTGACGGTTTTCAAGTTACTCAACCTAACCCACCGACAAAAACGTTGAAAGACGTAATAACACGGGTATTGAAATACTCGCCGTTTGACGGACAGCGTTTTTATTTAACCACTGACACGACGATTGTAGGCGTTTTGGCGGCGACAATCTCACCCGAGTTTCGGTGGAACACGCAAACAACGCTTTTTGAAGTATTGCAAGACATCGGAGCGGTAATAAACGCAATTCCAAGGCTTGTGAGCGATGCTAATGGTGAGTTTACGGTCGTCACGTATGATTTTGTGGACGATTACGGAACGGCGGTTACAGACCTATCTGACGGCTTTACAACGGACACAGGCAACAGCGTTGACGGCGACCAATACAACAGCGAGCTAACGGCGGTTGTTGAAAATCTAACCGAGGAGTAAGGAATGAAAAATACATTGACATATCCGAGCTATTCGGGGTGGATAACGGCACGTACGGACGATATACAGCTGACGACAGACAATATGCTGTTGATTTTGCCAAAGCCAATCGTTCAGTTGCAACAAATGTTGCTAAATCTTGAAAGCGCACAGGAAATTACCGTAGATATAACATATATTGGGAGTGCAGGTTCAACATCTGCTACTAACGTAAAATTAACGGAGTTTTCGACAACGCAAAGCGATAGCGGACTATTAAAAGTGCTGGATGTAACAAGCTATGTTATAGAATACGACAAATATAGAACGTTAGATGCGCCGTCTTACACGCAAGGGAAACGAATTGATAAATCAAATACTGCATATTATGAGAGATATGGCGAACAAATAAAATTTGTGACAACAAAGCAATCATGGTGGGTGTTAAACCCATTGACAGGTCTTATACGTAATGCGTTTGATGATGTCTATCAAAATGGCTTGTACTACAAACATGTTTTGTTGGGCGTGACAAATTATTATCCCGTTACCTCAATATCTTTCGGAACGGATGCTAATTGGAAATTTTTACAATGGCAATGGCGCATTGCGTACGAGCCGTTGGGCGAAAATACCAAACTGACCGTACCAAAAACGAACGCCGAGGCAATTCCGTTCGCTATTCCGTACAATCAACAACAACAAATAGCGTCATCGGTGGGTTTGGGGCGCAATATGCAAAGCACCGCAAACCGCACAGGAACGGAGCAAAAGCAAGTTGTGCGTTACATTACCAAAATGTCGCAAATGCGGCGTGTGGGCGCAGTGGCGACGTTAAACGGCGAGATATGGCGTTTGACGGAAGTTGCAGGAACATTTACGCCGATAAGAGCAAGGGTTACCGAAACGTGGACAAAGGGTTGGAGTATGCGTTCGGAGTACGTCGGTATCAACCGTGAGTTTCGTTCGTGGAACATCCCTAGCGAAATAACCGAGCGCAATTTGCTGTATCAAGATTATTGTTTGATAACACGCAAAGCCAATTTGAATTTGGGCGGAGCTAAAATAGGTACAAACGCACACAACTTGTTGATGTACTTTATCGACCAAAGCAAGAGTTGGTCGGGCGTTACGGAGCAGTCGGCGATGTGGCTAATGCGTGACCAAACAAACGGCGCAATACTTAGTTCGTCGGCGTTTGGGTTCGGCAATTCGCTTGTATTCTCGGCGAGGACAAAAGACAATTTGAGCGCAGGTATACAGCGTGTAAAGCTGAACGACACCGACAGCAACTATCAACAAAACGTCGATGTATATTATTGCAACGGCGACGGCACGCTGGATAAGTTCAACGTCCAATTTGGTGCGGACATCTCGAATTTGGATAGTATGGCGTACCCCGAAAGCAAAATCGGCACGACAAATACATTAGATACTACGGCACCGTACTTGTTTAACACGTGGACGGAGTTCGCCGTAGATAAAGACCCTGCCGAGCAACTTAACTTTACGTATCAGTTGCATATGTTGACCGACGACCCGAATTTGATTATCGGTTCGATGTGGGCAGGGCGCAACCCACTAGTACACCAATACAACAGTACGCCTACTCGTAAGTATTGGAGCATAACAAAACGCCTACCGCAAGGTGCGCAAGTTATGACGAGCATTTACGGCACGTCGGGTATATCGGCTACGGCGTGTAAGGTGAATGTATCAACCTCGGGTTCAAGGGCGTACGAGAACATCGTATTCACTGTACCGAGCGGAAGTTTGGGCGTTTGCGTGACAGACGAGAACAACAATATACTTGTGGCGTGGCAAGGTGGCGCAAGCGCAACGTTTACGACCTACTACACACACGACTACGGCGCAATCAAAAAAGCCGTTAAAGGCTAAATTGGAGGCTTAAAATGAAATCAAACAGAATTGTGGTAATGCTTGCCGCCGACGGTATCAGCGGACTTGACATCAGCTACGGCAAGAACATCAACACAATGTATCTCAACTCGCACCTAAACAGCGAGTTCGTTGTACGTCCTGCATTCCTGTTGGGTGCGGCTGAAACAATGTGGGTAACGTTCAGCAAGGGCGAGACATCCACACGTCCGCTACTGTTGGCGCAACGTCAAACGAACGACGGAAACAACAGCCGGCAAGTTGTCGACGGTACGGAAAGCACAATTGAAAAGATACCCGACACAGGGTACGAATACTTTATCGATATGCCCGATGTCGTGTTGCAAAACATCGGCGAGTGGAAGTTCTCGATAACGATTACCGAGTTGCCTGTGGACGTGGAATACAAAGGACAAGTGAACGCTACGAGCGATTTGCCGTCAAGCGGAAACGCCGTCGGCGATACCTATTGGGTTGGCGGTTCGGTAAACTCGTACTATTATTGGAACGGCTCAGCGTGGGCAGTGCTTAACATCGTCGCCGTGTCTACGTCCGATGTCGGCACAATTACAGTAAATATGAGTGTGGGCGGTCAAATCGGCGGATATGCCACCGACCTTGACATCCAAGTGCTGTACAATTTCGTGTTGCGAGTTCTGAACAGATTGTCCGACTATTTGCCAAAAATCGTTGACGGCTATTGGTGGGTTTGGAACAGCGACAGCAAGGCTTACGTCAATTCGGGGAAAGCCGCAAGCGACTTGATGTACAAAAGCACGGTAACGACAACGGCAAGACCTACGAGCGGCAATTTGATACCTGTTAAATCGAGCGACTTCAACCGTGAGCCGATAGTTGGCGAGTATTTCATATTGCTTGCAACCTATATGGGCGATACGTACATTTGCTTGATGTTATACTCAAAGGCAGGCTATGCGCAGTATGAGTACGTCAACGATACACGTGGCGCAAAGGGCGAAAAGGGCGATACGGGCGCACAAGGTCCGAAAGGTGACACGGGTGCAACGGGCGTAGGAATTGCAAACGTAAAGCAAGAAGTCGTGACGGGTGGCACACAGGTTACGATTACGCTGACGAACGGCACAAGTAGCTCGTTCATTGTGTATAACGGCACAGCGGACAACATCACGAATTTGGAGTTCCCGTATGGCGACGCTGATGTCACTTATGACAATACAGACGGACTGCACATACACGGCGATTGCCGAGTAACGCTCAACGGCAAGAATTACGACATACCTATGGACGTTGAAGTTCCGCAAACGGCAGGCGACGGTTTGACCGAGGACGCAACGAGCGACGCAAAAGGTGCGGTGCTAAAAGTTGACGAAACCGTTGTGCGCACCAACAAAGCAAATCAACATATCCAAGGTAGTGTGACTATCGGTGGCAATCTGTCTGTTAGCGGCACGATGTGGACGGTCAATAGCAACACGCTGAAAGTCAAAGACAAACTCATCGTAGTTGCGGACGGCAACACTGTCACACTGACAAGTCCTGCTGGTTTGCTCGCTCCGAAGTATGACGGCACGAACAACGGCGCACTCGTATTTGACGGCACAGGCACGGCGTATGTCGGCGACGTAGTGTTGAAACCTAACGGCGAAATAGACGTGGCGAAAAGCGACTTGCAACCGCTTGTAACTCGTGGAACGCTTGCGGACGGAAAGTTGGTAAAATGGAACGCCGCAAAATTGCGTTTGGAAGATACGGGTATAGCCGCCGACCAAGTGGCGACGAAAGACGACCTCGGCGCAACGAGCAACTTCATTTACAAACTAAACTACGAAAGCGCAACAATACCGACAATCGGGCAAGTACTGACATTGACGAATGCGAATTTCAGCCGCACGCCTGTTGTGGGCGATGTTTTTGTACTTATGGAAGTTGTAAACGTCAACGATACTTACTACAACAATATGGAAGTTTTGACCGTTGGCGAAACGACTTGCACGGCGAAGATAATGTCGTTTACGGACATCACAAGTGGCAAGGTAACAAAAGTCACGGAAGCGACCCCCACGAAGCAAGTTTACGCAAAGAACGCCGACGGTACGCAAGGAATGGTGAACGTGGGAGGTACTGCTGACGACGATTTGCCGACCGTTAAGCAAATGAACGATGATATTGCGACGGCAATCGCAAACGCAATCACAACGGCGTTGAACACCCCTGTGTAAAGGAGATAGATTATGGCGAAAAACAATAATTTAACGGACTTCCTAACCGATGTAGCAAACGCTATTCGGGAAAAGGACGGTTCAACAGGGACGATTAACCCACAAGATTTTAGCGACAAAATCAAAGCGATACCAACAGGCGTAGACACGTCGGACGCAACCGCAACAAGTGCTGATATTCTCAAAGACAAGACAGCATATGTCAAGGGCGCAAAGGTGACTGGTACGATTGAAACGTATGATGGGACGGTGGAGGATGTTGTAAAAATTTCAGGTTTTACAGGACTGACAAATTCTTCGGGTGCACTTACACTAACTGATGATATTGCAGGAGCATCGCCGTATAACACGACTTCAAGTGGAACGTATGTAACGGTTACAAGTACTTTGGATGACGCATATCCGTTTAACGAAATTGGCGAATACACCGACAGTGAGGGTAATGTTTTTGCCACCTTCCCGAAAATGTGGATAAAATGGATAAAGACTTCCGACGGTATTTTGGACGGTTTCAAGTGTTCTAACGTACAAGTCGACAGTGACTACTTTATCCCTGACTGCTTTATTGCGCCGAGTGGAAATGGCTACATTGACAAGATTTGTATCGGCAAATATGAGGGTAGTGGTTCATCGTTGAAAGTATACAGCAAATCTGGTTCAACTTGCCTTGCAAGTATAAAGAGAGCCGATGCAAGAGCGGGTTGTCGTTCTTACGGAAACAGTGCAAATTACTATAATGGTTATCAGCAACTTGATATGTCGATGTATGTGTTGTATAATATGCTATGCATGATGTATTATCGCACTGCAAATATCCAAACGGTATATGCAGGTCGTACTTCCTTTTCTTCTGCACAAGCAACTGGTTCGTGCGACGGTATTAACGGCAAAAATGGTTGGAACACTTCGACAGGTTGTGTAAAAATGCTGAACGTTGAGAACCCATATGGAAACATTGGAAAGTGGGTTGATGGTATTACTTTTTCGGGCACAAGTATCTACGTGAAAAAATTGCCGTCAACATTTGACGATAGCACATCGGGCGCAATAAATCTTGGCTTTACTCGTCCGACAAATGGAGGTTATGTAAAATCGTTGAAAACAGGTGCTACTGTAAGTAATAATTCATATGTATATGCTAGTAATGCATCAGGTAGTAATTCAACATATTATGGTGATTTTTATACATATAACTCTAATGGGGTGGCACTATATGTTGGTGGTGATTATGATAGACTTACTGATGCGGGATTATGGTATTTCTCTGGCAACAACTCTGCTTCCGTTTATGGTCCCCGTATTGGGGTTCGCCTGTGTGGTAGACTAAACTAACTCCCACTCTCATCCCCGTCCGCAGGTGGCAAGGCGGTCACTCTTTAAGGAGTAGATATGAATATTAACGTAACAAAATCAGCAGGTGTAGTCCTCAAAACGCAAGGCAAATATTGCGCCGAGGACATAACTGTTGTACCGACGCTTGAAGAAAAGAGCGTAACCCCGACGGAAAGCGCACAAGAGATTGTACCGAGCGACGGCAATTGCGGTATCAGCAAGGTCAATGTTGGCGCAATACCGAGCGACTATGTAATTCCGAGTGGCACATTGCAAATCACGGCTAACGGCGCAAAGGACGTGACAAACTACAAGAATGTCAACGTAAATGTCGAGCCTAACTTGGAGCAAAAGACGGTGACGATTACCGAGAATGGCACGACTGAGGTTACACCTACAGCAGGCAAGGACGGTATGAGCAAGGTCACTGTGACAACTAACGTTCCAACAAGCGGCGGTGTTGAAGAAGTCGCGACAGCGGCGGCTATGGACGCATTGTTGGTTGAGGCGAATGTTGGCAAGTATTACAAATTTACAGGCACGACGGACAGTAACTACACAAACGGCGACCTTTATTTAGTAGAGGGTGGAGCAGTGAGTAGCGGATATACGGTGAGTTACACAAATTCTGCTGACTCTCGTGTCCCAGATAAGGTACGTATAAATGGTGGAGAGAAGCTCACAATAACTGATTCGTCTGGTACGTTTGAAAATGTACAGACTATACAATTTTTTACTAGCTTTAGTGGCGGGGTTTTTACTGTAATTAAATCTACAACATTAGGCTTAAATCAATCTGGCGAGAGTCTAAATCACGAGGGAAGTATATATACACTTACACAAAATGTTAACGACATTGAAATAAGCAGTGAAGTCGCTGGCAGTGGTAACTAAAACACCTTATCGGGTAGGTGGTCAAACCCGTTAGTAAAGGAGAGTGATGTAAATGCCTTCACCAAAAGGTTTAACAATAAATTTTGACTCAAATATCTCGAAAGGTTTTTATGCAGGGAGTGGAGGTTATACTTGGACTACGAGCGGCGAAACACTTAGTGGTTACGACTGGAGTGGTCTTTTTGAGGTAACATTGAATGCAGGATATGTTATAGACTCAATAACTACTAATAATGTTACAACGGTAAAAAGTCAAACAGACACAACATTTCAGATTGACGATAACTTTAGAACTACCGCAATTATTACTATAACGTCTAAGCAATCCACTCCTCAACCCGCTCTCACTTTCAAGCACTTCTATGACGCAGGCACAATCGGCAGTGGGACGGTTAAGTTTAGGCATTATTCACAACAAGAGCCGAGTACGAGCGAAACGTGGGTACTAAACGAAAGTTTGAGCGGTGTATTAGCTAAAACGAATATCTCGTTTACTTCAAATTCGCAAGATTTTACAAGCATAGAGGCTTATAAGATAACACCCTCAGAACCTACCCCATTTAAGCCTCTTGTGCTGGTGTACGACAATCTTTATCGGGTTTACAATGAAAATCCTAATATACCAAATCCAGGTTGGGCAGACCAAGCCTACCGTACACTCACATTCGCAATACCACCAACAGGTGACTTACTAACGTGGCTACAAGCAAACGGTACTAAACAAGGTGGGCTGTAACACTAATTAACTTTACTATTGACGACAGCACATTTACAAGTACAATAACCTATCAAGCGGAAGAGGGTATGACGTGGCAACAATTTGTGAATAGTAGTTATAACACGAATAATTTAGTTACGATTGGAACTTATGATAAATGTTCACGCTACAAAGGAAGAAAGATATGTAAGAAATCCGGAAGCACTCTAACCGAAGTAACATCTACCGATGTGATTATCGCTAATGAAATCTACGAAACCTGCGAAACTGATTCAGGTGGTAGTATGAATTAAAAGGAGACACCAAAATGCGTAAAGGCTTCACCTTAGTAGAACTCATCGTCGTTATTGCCTTGATAGCCGTCCTCACAGGGGCGGTTATCGGGTGGTACAACGAGTTCAAGGACAAACAAATTGCAGACACTAACGGAGACGGAATTGTGTATTACGACGACATCACGTTTCCGCAACCGCCTGACTATCGGGAAATTCTCAAACAACACGGTATTGACGTCGGGGAATTGTCCGACGAGGAATTGAATGAACTTATAAAGGAGATACAAAATGGAACAAGTAATTGAATGGTTTGACGTTGCAAAAGACGAGTGCGAAACATTACGCGATTACGCCGCTAAACTGGACAACGTGGACGAAAAGGACAAGTTGCGTGAGATTATGGGCGACGAAGTAAATCATGCGTTAATTGCCCTTACAGCGGCTTGCAAGGCGTTGGGGTTGAAAGTCCCGACGGACGAATTGGACGACATCGATGAAATATTCGAGGGGGACGGCGAAGAATGAAAGTAACTTTGAAATTACGTAAATTATCGGCGTATTTCGTCGAAAAATCCGTAACGCTTGCCGATGACGAAGTGTTGCAAGTACAAGTTGCCGACAAAGGCGCACTGTCGGGACGTGTGGCGTTATTGTGTAACGGCAAGAGTTACATTGCGGATGAAAACAAAATCGTCCATATTGACCGCCAAAGCCTTGAAACGGTGAACGTGTTTGAGTTGCAGTTGCGAGATACCGACGGCAAGATTTTGCAACGTTGGGTAACCGAGGGATTGTACGTTGCGCCACTGTCGACGGACTACGAGAATGACCGTCTAATCACGGAGCGTGAGTTTTACGCCGAGTTGTGCGCACGGCAAAGCGCAACAATCGAAACACTACAAGAACAAGTCATCGACTTGAAAAATAGAGTAGCCGCACTCGAAAACGGCAAATTTTCTATCCTAAAATTTGGGGGTAATGAACAATGAAAGCATTTGCAAGAACAGTCACAATAGTTGCGCTCGTAATTATGATGTTACTATTGGTTATTAACGGCATAAACGTTGAAATACCCGAGGGACAAGAACCGACCAAAGCACAACAATTATTGCTTGATGTAAAAGCAAACATCAGCCTTATTGCAGGCGCACTCGGGACAACGACATCGGCAATTGTCGGTTTTCTTATGATTGTAATACAAAAGACATCCACTATTGCAGGCGACAACACGGCTAAACTAATCGCCGAGGGCGCAACTACTAACGGCAAGATTGATAATTTGCAAGAAAAGACTGAACAAAACAGTGCGGATGTTGCCGTACTTGCTAAAAAATTAGATATGCTAATGTCTCTGCTTACCGACACACTACTATTGAGCGACTTACCCGTGACGGTGCGTGAGCAAGTAAACACCACCAAAGGCGCATATTTGGCTTTGGGGACGAAAACAACGAAACCTGAACAAGTTATCGTGCCGACCGAAAACACGGCGCAAAACGAAAATGTGACCGCCAAACCGACCGAAACTGCCGAAGATAAGCCGATTGCGCCGAGTTACTTCTAATATAGGAGGTAATTATGAAAGGTATGACCTATGGGCAAAAAGCCTTGCTATATAAAATACTCGGATATTTGGCGAGTATCGGCGTGCCTATCGGTACTGCGGCTATAATGTTTCCGCCCGAAATTGTCGAAAGTACGTCGATGTCAATAAGCGCAACACTAATATTGACGTTGATTATCGGCGTTTCGGCATTCCGCAAAAAACTTGCCGAGATGTTTAGCAACTATTCCGTGATAATGACTTACGCAGTTATTGCCGTTATATCGGTAGTGGCGGTGAACTTTTTTTCCGAAATGCTGACAATCTCGCTCGTAGGGTTGGGCGCAAACATTGGAGCAATGCCGCTGTTTAAGTTGGGCGACAACAACGCCGAGTTGGCAAAACTCGTCAAAGAAGAAGAACTCAAAGCGCAGGTGCAAAAAAGCGTGAATGGGGGTAACAACGAATGATTAAATCCTTTGGGAGGTTGGCGGACAAATTGCCGTACTTGATAACATCGGCGGTAATATTGCTGTTGGCGGTAATGATGTTTGTCGTACTTAACATTACGGTAGACTTCAAATCGCCGCAGTTTTACGCCGAGATGGCGTTCGGGTTGGTATTGCAAATTATAATGATTGCAACGTGGATACCGCAAGGAAAAGCGGACGGCTACAAGATACCCGAAGTTATGCAAACAACCGAGGCGGCAAACAAGCGTATGGAAATCGCAAAAGACAAGTCTAAATACGAAGAATTGGCAAAGTTTTGCAAATACGCAACCGACGAAAATAGGCACGTGTATATCGTCAACAAGTGCGCCAAAATGGGCGTAGACTACGAGTTGTGGCAAACATCGGAAGAATACCGCAGTAAATTTGAACACCCGAACCGCATACAACGCCGTATTTTGCGCATAGAGCGGCGTTCTCGCAGTGCGGTAGCAGTTATCAAAGATACCGAAATTACCGCCGTGACGTCCGTTAAACTCGCCTACGACGTCAAAAATCATACAGGGCAAGAGGAATTTTGGCGACTATTCGCAAAGATACTGACATCAATCGTTACATCGCTTGTCGGCTCGTTCTTTTTGTTTGAAAATGCTCAGTTTACGCTTAACGGACTAATGAAGTTCGTCTATTGGGTAGCGATTATCGGAATGACGATATTCTACTCTATCCGCACAGGGCGCAACCTTATCTCGGGGGCGCACAAAGATTATTTGTTGCGTTTGATAGATTTTCTAAACCGTTACGAAGCGTGGCTGTCAAAAAATATTTGACAACTGCCGTATTAAGTGTTATTATATACACAGTGAAACCTCTTTGTATTTTTCACAAAATATTCTCCTTCCGTGTACACACGGCAAACAAGCACTCGCCAAGGGGTGCTTTTTTGTTGCAATTTTTCCGAAAAATTTACAAAAATTTATAAAAAAATGTTAAAAAACAATTGACTTTTGCGGAAAGTAGGCGTATAACCTACTTGTACCGTGGGAAACGGACAAAGGAGAACAACGATTATGGACATCTACAACTACCTTGGCACACTGAACTATATGAAGAGCCACAGCGACAACAGAGCCGCCGTAAATGCTTATTGGCAAATGGGTTGTTGGGCGTTTGGTAAGGACAATCTCGTAAAAGCGGCAAAAGAAATTGACGAATACGACAGTATAAAGGAGTTTGTGAAATGACAGAATACGAAGAAGTTGCAAAATTGATTTACAAAAAACGCTCGTACTTATCTAGGACGAAGAAGAAGGAAACGGCGAAACGTCTAGAAGCGGAAATTGCGGAGCTTATGGCAAAGAAAAACGCATTGCCGAAACCCGAACACGGAAAAATTCAAAACCACATACGCAATTACCAAAAGCCGACACCTGCGCCACCGTTTAGAATTTACATCAACGAAATGTCCGATGTAATGCGTTTTGTACCGACGGCGTATTTGTTTATAAAGTCGAACGGAAGTTTCAACGGAAGCACGAGTTGGAGATACGACCGTGGCGGACAGCTTGACGGTGACGGTTACCGTACCACAAAGATTGCGAGCCGTAGAACATGCGAGTAAGGGGGTGAAGAAATGGAAACACTGCGTGATAAGATGATAGCGTGGCGAGCGAAAAACGGCGTAACGCTAGAAGAACTAGCACAGCGTTGCGGACTTACTTACGTAACAGTACAGCGCATTGAATGTGGAAAGGGACATCCGACAAAAACTACCGTAGCCAAGATTTTGGCAGTAATCAGCAAGAAAAAATAGGAGGACGAAATGGAACAAACACTGATACTCGAAGAAAAATTACAACTTTTGCAAAAAGCAATGGCGAGACACCGTGAAAAGATAATGGACGGAACAGAAGATATATTGACCGTTGTTAGACCGATGTTGGACGACTTGAAATTGTCGTTAGTATTGAACGACACAATAGAATGTAAAGGCGCACGCTACTACTTAAAGACTGTTGCAAGGCTCGTTGACGCAAACTGCGACAGGGTAATCGCCACGACCGGGGAAGCGGAACATATCCGCTCGAAGAACGGAAAAGACAACACGGAATTAGCAAGCGAAATCGCAAGATTTGCGGCGTTGACGGGAATGTTTGCGCTGTAAGAAAAAAGAATAAAGGAGAATATTAAAAATGGCAAGATTTAACGAAAAGACAACCGAAATGAATTTGCCCGTAGTCAATACGGCAAAATACAACGAAAGCAAAGCAAAGGCAATCGAAATGATTGACAGCAAGAAATACGGCTTGACCGACGGCGATTTTTGGATACTTATGGACCAAACGAAAGCAAAAGACAAAATGCTTTACACAGGCTTGATTATAAGCCACAACGGTTGTTTGAAAGTCAACGATACGTTGGAAACGAAATTCAAACCCGAGTGCGTAACAGTCAACGAAAACGGTTACAAGAACAGCCTTGTATTCACGTATTGTTGCCCCGAACAGGGCGTGTACGAAGTCGGCGAAGTCAGCGCAAGCAATTGCAAAAACGAATATCCCTACGCAATGGCGTTTAAGCGTCTGTTTGACCGTGTGGTACTTAAACTCAGCAAGTTGGCGTACTCGGGCATTTACTCCGAAGTGGAAGCCGACGAATTTGAGGAACAAAAGCCCGACACGCCGACGGAACGCAAAGCTACCGAAGAACAAATACAACTCGCTGTTACGTGCGGTGTAGATTTTGAACGAGTAATAGGCGCATACAATCGACAAAACGGCACGAAGATAACCGCTCCACTAGATTTGCCGTATGACATTGTAAACCGAGCGATACTCAAAAAACAAAGTGAGAAAGTCGCTACCGAAGCGCAAGAGGTGTTCAAATGATAATACTTGATAAAGACACGCACACGTATTACGTCGACGGCAAAGAAGCAAATACAAGCGTAACACGGATGTTGCACGAGCAAGGACTTGCACCCGATTATTCGGGTGTTAGCCAAGCCGTATTGAACGCAAAAGCGGAGCAAGGCACGAATTATCACGAAGAAATCGAAAAGATTGTCAACGACGGTGCGGAACCCGTCAGCCACTACGGTGAACTATTCAAACAGTGGTACGACGAACACGTCCAAACGGCGATTGCGGAAAAGGCGTTTGCTTATAGCAAGAACGGCTATATTATTTGCGGTAGTGTTGACTTACACGGCACGCTAAAAGGCACGCTAGAACCGTTTGTAGCGGACTTCAAATTTACGGCAACTTGTCCGAGGGACTATGTGACGTGGCAAACGAGCGTTTACGACCTAATGATTGAGAACACTTACGAACATTGGGCGACGGCGCAGTTGTTTTGTTTGCACTTCAACAAGGGCAAAATGAAAGTTTACGAACTCGACCACAAGCCGAACGCCGAAGTACAAGAGCTACTCGACCGAGAGTGCGACGGTGACTACTATATAACGCCGACACTTGCCCCACAAGACGGAAACCTACCGCAACAATGGGAAAATGCGGAACTCGCGCTAATCGCCTTACAAGCGCAAATGAAAGCACAAGAGGAACAGTGCAAAGCGTTTCGGGCAAAAATGGCGGAAGCGATGGAAGAACAAGGTATAGCGACTTTCGACGGCGAACACGTCCGTATCAGCTACGTTGCGCAACACCCTACCGACAGAGTGGACACGGCGAAACTTAGGGAAGAATATCCCGAAGTTTATGAAAACTGTATAAAAACTACACTTACAAAAGCAAGCGTAAGAATAACGGTGAAGAAGAATGACACAAATCAAGATTAACGACATCGGACTGTTTAAGACGTTTGACGGTACGTGGCAAATGAGTTTGCTAATTGACGATAAATCTATCACTACGGCGCAAAAAGCCGTCGACAGCGCAAAAGAACGGCTCACAAACGGCAAGGATGTCGGAGTTGAGGTTGATAGGCTTAAAAAACCTAGAAGTATGAACGCAAACGCTTACTTTCACGTTTTGTGCGATAAGATTGCCGAAAAACTCGGAAGTACGCTTGACGACGTAAAGACACAGCTTGTTGTAACGTATGGTACGCCGCTTTATTCGGTAACGATACCCGAAACAGCCGACATCGGCGATTTTTGGCGATACTATCGTTGGATAGGAACAGCGGACGGTAAATGCACTTATTTGCTGTACAAGCAAACGCACACGCTAGACACAAAGGAAATGTCACGACTAATTGACGGCACGGTGGGAGACGCTAAATCGTTAAACATCGAAACAAAGACACCGCAAGAGATTGCGGAAATGAAATTACATTGGGAGAATGAATATGGAAAATGCAGTGAGTAATCAAAATCAACAAGTGGAACAACATCTCAAAACATACGGAAGTATAACGAGTTGGGAAGCGTTTGAGTTGTATGGAATAACAAGGCTTTCGGCGAGAATTTACGACCTACGCCGTGAAAACGAGATAATGTCCAAGCCGATGTCAACGACAAATCGTTTCGGAAACACGGTGAACTACGTCAAGTACGTTTATATGGGGGCAAAGTATGCCGAAGTATAAAGAGAGCATTTTGCAAAAAGATTACTCCGCTTGCTACTTATGTGGCAAGTCGGGGTGGCTTGAATGTCATCACATATTCGGCAAGTACCAGCGGAAATTATCGTCGGAACAAGGCTTTACGGTTTTTTTATGTCACGATTGCCACAACGAGCGTCCGAACGGCGTACATTTTAACCGAGAAGTTGACCGCCGACTAAAAGCGGAATGTCAGCGCAAGTATCTTGAAACGCACACAATGGACGAGTGGATGTCACTCGTCGGAAGAAATTACATCGAAACAGAAAATTTAACGGAGGCTAAATAGAATGAACAGCATAGCAATCAGCGGTAGACTTACACGTGACTCCGAAACGGCGACACTTCAAAACGGCAACAAATACAGCAAATTCAGTTTGGCGGTTGACCGTCCGTATCAAAAGGACAAGACAGACTTTATTGACGTAATAGCGTGGGAAAAAACGGCGGAACTCGTAGAACGTTACCTCGTAAAGGGTAGACAAGTAATTGTACAAGGCTCACTTCAAATTGATACATACGAAAGGGACGGCGTAAAACGCACCAAGGCGGTTGTCCGTGCCGACCGTGTTGAGTTTATCGGCGGTGGACAAAACACGGCGCAAAATCAAAATGACGGCGTTAAACCGACGCTTACGCCGACCGAAGACGACGATTGCCCATTCTAAGAGGTGCGGAAATGGACTACAAGCAACGGTACGCCATATTGGCGAGTAACAAGAGAAAGCTTTTGAAACTGTTTCCGACACTTACCGACGACAGCGGAATATATGTGCTAACGAGAGAAGAAGACGGTATCAAATATGCATACGTTGGGCAATCAATACATTGTTTGTCACGGCTTGCGGAACACCTTGTCGGGTATCAACACATCGATTTATCAATCAAAAAACACGGACTATTTACGGTCGACAACCCGACGGGGTATTCCGTAGCGCAAATCTATTGCCCAGTCGATAAGCTCGACGAAATGGAACAAGTCTACATCCGCACTTGCGCAAACCGTGGGTATCAGTTGCGAAACCACACCACAGGCTCGCAAGGGGTCGGCAAAAAGGGTGTAAATCAAAAACCGAGCCGTGGCTACTACGACGGCAAGCAACAAGGACAAGCGGACATCATAAGGGAACTACAACGGCTAATGAAGTACGTGGACGTTGCGCCGAAAGGTGGCAAACTATCCGAGCGGATGTATCAAAAATTTATTGCGACTATTTACCCCAAAGGTATTGACAACAGCGAAGAATAGGCGTATAATGTAAGGGAAGATTGAGTTTGTGGGTCAGGC
>OGSD01001827.1_pt1 | contig 19043 bp, 18 predicted proteins | sample 1553571 | NCBI WGS metagenome assembly OGSD01 (sample SAMEA2580072, study PRJEB22360) | human gut metagenome | biome: human gut; feature: human-associated habitat; material: faeces | place: Denmark | collected 2008/2010 | reverse complement strand
TACAGTGAAGTCGTATACTCCCGTGTATGACGACATTCCGGTGCGGGTTCTGAAGCGGATAATGCCCGACATGGACAAGTCGTATTTCCCGGACAGGCTTGTCATGCCGTATATCGAGACGGTTCACGACAGGATCGTGCTTGAGGTGTACCGCGGATGCATCAGGGGCTGCCGCTTCTGTCAGGCGGGGATGATATTCCGCCCGGTCAGGGAAAAGACCCCGGAGGTGCTGAACGAACAGGCAAAATGTCTTTTTGACAGCACCGGATTTGACGAGATATCGCTGTCGTCGCTCAGCATCAGCGACTATTCGCAGCTTACAAAGCTGACCGACCTGCTTCTTGAATGGACAACTGATTCGAAGGTAAGCCTCAGTCTGCCGTCGCTCAGGATCGACAGCTTTACAAAGGAGCTGATGGACAAAATATCCACCGTCAGAACCGGCGGGCTTACCTTCGCTCCCGAGGCGGGAACGCAGAGACTGCGCGATGCGATAAACAAGAATGTCTGCGAGGAGGACCTCATGCGCGCCTGCCGAACGGCTTTCGAGGCGGGAAAGACGTCGGTCAAGCTCTATTTCATGAACGGGCTTCCGACAGAGTCCTATGAGGATATCGAGGGAATTGCCGCCCTTGCGAAAAAGGTCGATCATGAGTTCTACACCGTTCCCGGAAGGGTGAAGGGAAAGGCTCCCATGATAACGATAAGCGTCTCATGCTTTGTCCCGAAGCCGTTCACCGCGTTCCAGTGGGAGGGGCAGGACACACTTGAGGAGCTTGTTGACAAGCAGAATCACCTCCGCGACTGCGTGAGGGGCGAGAAGCATATCAGATACAACTGGCACGAAGCAAAGGTCAGCCGCATTGAGGCGGTTTTTGCCCGCGGAGACAGAAAACTCTCAAGGGCACTGCTTGAAGCGCACAGAATGGGACTGAAATTCGACGGCTGGGATGAGTTTTTCGATTACGACAAATGGCTTGAAGCCTTCAGACTTGCCGGAGTCGATCCCGCGTTCTACGCAAACCGCGATTTCGGGCTTGATGAGGTACTTCCGTGGGATGTTATCGACTGCGGAGTGACAAAGGAGTTCTTCCGCCGCGAGCGCGAAAAGGCATACTGCTCAAAGACCACGCCGAACTGCCGCGAGCACTGCTCCGGATGCGGCGCAAACCGACTCGGAGGTGAAAGAACGTGCTGCCCACACCAATAAGAATAAAATTCACAAAGACCGGTGCGCTTCAGTTCATTTCCCACCTTGACCTTAACCGGACGATGAAAACCGTCATGATACGCGCGAAGATTCCGATACACTATTCCGAGGGCTTCAACCCTCACCCGAAAATGGTGTTTGCGCTTCCTCTGTCGATCGGAGCCGAGAGCGTCTGTGAGCTGCTTGACATAAAAATCGACCTTGAAATGACCTCTTATGAGATCATTTCAAGGCTGAACGGTGCGCTTCCGCCGGAAATGCGGGTGCTTGAGGCATATATCCCTGAGACGAAATTCACCGATATAAAGTTTGCGGAGTACGACATTACCGCCGATGCTCCGGTTGACTGCACTCCGCTTGATGCAGAAAGCGTTTTCGTGATGAAGCGGACAAAGACCGGCGAAAAGGAATGCGACATAAAGCCGATGATAAACCGGTACGAGCCGATCCCCGGCGGGATTAGGTGCGTGCTGTCGGCTACAAGCACCGATTATCTCAATCCGGAGTATATCGCCTCTGTACTCGGGCTTACCGATTATTCGATAATGCGCCGCAGGGTGCTGATATCCGACGGTGTGACCGAATTCAGATGATGCCGGAAAAGCTCAGCGAGTCGGATACCTGAAGGGCTTTAAGCGCCTCGATCAGCTGATTTTTTGCCGAGATATAATCGTCGGGAGAGCCGTGCAGATAATAGTCGCGCGTGCTGCTCAGGGCTGTTGAGACAGTGAAGATATAGCTTGCCTTCGAGGCGGCGCGGAGGCGCGGCTTGGCTTTTTCCCATTCGGAAAGCGCCGCTTTCAGCACTTCCGGCATTTCCTCCTCACCTTCGGCGGCTTTTTCGGGAAATTCCGCGCAGAGCGCAAGCATTTTCCCGGTCACGCGGTCGATATAAAAGCAGTTCAGGACGGAGCATACCATAAGAACCGCAAGCAGGACAAGAGAAGCTATGAACGCCTTCATTTCTTTTTCTCCTTCTCTTGCCCGACATAGAACACGCTGTTTCCGTCGGAGGTCATGAGAAAAATGTCCTCAGCCCTCCGCCGGTCTGATTTCAGCTTTGCGTCAAGCCATGCGCTGTCCTTTCCGATAAGCGACAGGGAGTGCGCGTTCACCCTTCCGTCGATTATCAGCGGCAGAGTAAGGGCATCGTCGTTTTTGAACACCGAGATCTGCCCGTTGTGCTCAAGAAAGCAGAAATTCAGCTGTGAAATGTCGCCTATATCCTTAAGACGCAGGGAGCTTATAAGCTCCTCGGCACGGATGCGCTGTTTTCCGAGGGCTTTCACGTCGAGCTTTCCGTTTTTTATCAGCACCGTCGGCGGCGGGGCGAACATTCTTTTCAGAATCACCGATTTCGTCGTCACAAACGAGATAACGATCTCAAGCGAAATAAGCAGCAGTATCGGAACAACGCCGTAAACAAGCGGAATATCCGGGTCGGCAAGCGGGGATGCCGCGACCTCTGAAATAAGAAATGCGGTTATCAGCTCCGAAAGCTGCATTTCACCGACCTGACGCTTGCCGGTCAGCCTTATCGAGGCGATAAGCGTGATGTAAATTATTAATGTTCTTATCAGTACCGGGAACACTGCGTAAACCTCATCTTGTCTTTCGTTGTGCGTTATTGTCTCCCGAACCGGCGAAAATATGTGTGCGGCGGTCGTCAAAGGGAGATTCAAAGGAGTTTTTTATGAAAGCAAACAGTTATTACAGGCTTCCGGGGATAATCGGCGGGCTGGGACCGATGGCATCGGTGTACTTTTATGAAATGATCACCGAGCATACTCTTGCAAAGTGCGACCAGGATCATATCGACCTTCTGCTGACAAGCCGCGCGACAACACCCGACAGAACCGCATATATCCTCGGGCAGAGTGATGAAAGCCCGCTTCCCGTAATGATCTCTGAGGCAAGAAGGCTGATCTCCGCCGGAGCCGACGTCATTGTCATACCGTGCAATACGGCGCATTATTTCTATGACGGGCTTTGTGAGGCGATCTCCGTTCCGGTCATCAACATCATGGTCGAAACAGTGAAATACTGTGTCGGGAAGGGAATGAAGAAGGTCGGCATTCTTGCGACAGAGGGAACCGTCAGGTCGCGGACTTACGAAAGGGTCTGCAATGAGTACGGAGTTGAGGCGGCTTATCCCTGCGACGCGTCGCAGAAGCTGATAAACGAGATAATTTACGGCGACATCAAGCAGGGCAGACCTGCGGACATGGAGAAGTTCGGAAGGGTCGCATACGAGCTGCGCGAGCAGAGCTGTGACACGCTTATTCTCGGCTGTACCGAGCTTTCGCTTGTAAAAAGAAACGGGCATCTTGGCAGGTTCTATACCGATTCGCTTGAGGTCCTTGCCGATGTGACCATCCGGAGCTGCGGAAAAACGTCGATAGGATTTGACCTCTGACATAATCAAAAATCACACTCACGGAAGAATGATGGGTGTTCGTAAAACAGTTAAACTAAAAATTTAACTATTTTACGGCATCTGTCAGACGGGGTTGGTAATCAACAACGAAAAATGAGTGATGCCAGGTCGAAAGACCGAGCATCACTCATTTTTTATCTTAACGCTTTTTCTTTTGATATTATGGAGGAACATATTATGCAGGAACTGAATTATATCCGTTGTGGTGATTACTATATTCCCGATATTCGTTTGCCAGAGGAAAACAGACCTATTGGTAGGTGGGGGCGTATGCACAGCGATTATATCAAGGAGCATAATCCTATTCGCTTTAACGATCTGTGCCTTAGCGGTGAGCTGTGGACATATCTGGCTGATTTGAACGAGCAGGCACAGAGCCGCCTTGAACTTATTATTGAGCAAATGAAAGCCGCTGAAGGCGTGACGGAGAGCATGAAACAGCACGACCAGATGGCATGGGTAGGAACTATGAACAGCATCCGCAACCGAGCAGAGGAAATCATCCTCCGAGAAATGATCTTCGAGGAGGCTGCGGCATGAGAATCCTTGAAGAATTTTGGCATGGCAATATCGAGCCTACAGAGTACGATACTTCTTCTAAGGAGTACAAGAAACTGTTGGAGCTGATTTGTAGGAATGAAGAAAAGCTCCAAGCCACCATGACGGATGAGCAGAAAGAGCTGTTTGAGAAATATACAGATTGTGTGCGGGAGTATCAAACTATCACGGACTGTTTGTTATTCCAAAACAGCTTTATGAGTGGACTTGAAGCAGACACCATCGGAGGCTTCAACTCCATGATCGAGAAACAGAAAAAGGCTGATGGCGAAGCTCTCGTCTCTACTGTTCTCTTTGATAACACAAGTGAGGTTATTCATGATCGCGTGAGCGTCCAGAACATCAAGCCGATGACCGATGAGGACTACATGGTACGAGGCTGCACCGCCCTTCTGGATGCTATCGGTGGAGCAATCCATCACATCGGCAATGTCCATAAGTACGCACGAGCCGAGGATGTACCGGAGCATACAATGTTCGTCATCACGACTGACGGAATGGAGAATGCAAGCCGTCAATAAGCTTGGAGCAAGAATGATGTTAGCGGTCATGGAAGAATAATCGAATATACCAAGTAGGGACTTGTGCTCAAATCGGGCACAAGTCCTTTTTGATTCCGCTCAAGCAAAAAACAGATTAGATATTCTCAATCGCAAAGTTTAATTTGCGTTCGCAGATATAAAATTTGCAAAACGGGTAGAAATTTTCACATTTTTGTGCTATAATAAAGAAAATTGGGCGATTTAGTACAAGGAGGACTTCCATTATGCGTATCAGCTATAACAAACTCTGGAAGATGCTTATTGATAAAAATATGAAAAAGAGCGATTTGAAAGAAAAAGCTGGCATCAGTTCTGCTTCCCTTGCGAAGCTCGGCAAGGGAGACAATATTACAACGGATGTTCTACTTCGTATCTGCGAAGTAATGGATTGTCGGATTGAAGATATTCTTGAAACTGTCCGTGACTAACCAACACCGAAAAATTTGATTGGGAGGATTCGATATGACTATATTGGGCAAGAAACAGATGTCAGAAGAAGACATTAAATTGAATTATATTACTCCAGTCATCCTCAAGGGTTGGAAAGGTCACATTACGATGGAGACCAAGATCACAGATGGTCGAATCAACATCAGAGGAAATATAGTGGCTCGTAGCAAGCCTAAGTTTGCCGACTATATGCTTTACCTCAACGACGGAAAGCCTATTGCCGTTGTTGAAGCCAAAGACAACAACCATTCTGTATCCCACGGCTTACAGCAGGCGATGACCTATGCTCAGATGATGGACTTACCGTTTGCTTATTCCTCAAATGGAGATGCTTTCTATGAGCATGACTTCTTAACCGGACAGGAGCAGCAGATCGACTTAGATAAATTCCCGACCCAAGACGAACTGGTGGCGAGGTATTACGCTGAGCTGAATGATGGTAAGGGCATTTCCGACATGGAAAAGAAAATCGTATCTCAGCCGTACTATTCTTCTCAGAGTACATATCCTCCACGTTACTATCAGAGAAATGCAGTAAACAGAACCGTTGAAGCCATTGCCAGAGGTCAACAGAGATTGCTGCTTGTCATGGCAACGGGTACAGGCAAAACATACACCGCTTTTCAGATTGTTTACCGTCTGCTCCGTTCTGACCTCAAAAAGAGAATCCTGTATCTGGCTGACAGAAATATTCTTGTTGACCAGAGTATTTTGCAGGACTTTGCGCCACTTGAAAAAACCATTTACAAGGTGGACTTCTCCGATAAGGAATGTTTGAGCAAGATTGCATCCCATGAAGTAAACTTTGCACTCTATCACCAGATGGTCGGACAGAACGACGAAGAACACTTTAGACAAATCCCTGCTGAATACTTTGACCTCATTATTGTGGATGAGTGTCATCGTGGAAGTGCCAAGGAAGACAGCAACTGGCGTAAAGTTTTGGAGTATTTTTCTTCTGCGACCCAAATCGGTATGACAGCAACGCCCAAGGAGAGCGAAAAAGTATCGAACATAGACTACTTTGGAGACCCCGTATAAATTTACAGCTTGAAGCAAGGCATTGAAGATGGATTCCTTGCGCCGTTCAAAGTTATCAATATCACGACCAATATCGGCGACGGTTGGAGACCATACAAAGGACAAACCGACATTTACGGCAACGAGATCGAAGACCGCATTTACAACAACAGGGACTACGACTACAGCATCATTCTCCAGGATCGTATTAATGAGGTTGCAAGAGAGATTACCGAGTATCTGAAAAGCACCGACAGGATGCAAAAGACTATCGTGTTCTGTGCTTCCGAGGATCATGCCGAGCGTATGAGAGTTGCCCTCATCAACCATAACGCTGACATGGTCAAGGAGAATCCGGACTATTGTGTCAGAATCACCGGTTCCGATGTTTATGGTAAGTCCAAGCTTGACTATTTCATCTCCGTATCCAGCCCATATCCGGTTATCGCTACAACATCCGAGTTGCTTTCCACCGGAGCCGACTGCAAAATGACAAAGCTGATCGTTCTGGACAAGACCGTTGAGAGCATGACCACCTTTAAGCAGATCATCGGTCGTGGAACCCGCATCAGAGAAAAGGACGGCAAGACACATTTTGTCGTCATGGATTTCAGAAACGTGACGAGACTCTTTACAGACCCCGATTGGGACGGCCCCATCGAGCAGGACGAAGGCTTCCAACACGGTGGTGGAGGAAACAAGCCGAAAGGCGGCGGTCATGGTGGCGGAGGAAAAGAACCTCCTGTTGACCCTATTGAAACGCCTATCGTCGATAAAGACGGATGCAGAGTGAAAATTATCAATAAGACCGTTTCTGTCTATGATGCCAACGGCAAACTGCTCCGACAGGAAGATATTATTGATTACACGAGAACCAACATCAAGGGCGAGTATGCTTCTCTGTCTGACTTCATCCACAAGTGGAAAGCGTCGGATAAGAAGAAAACTATCGAACAGTCCTTTATGGCAATGGGCATTGATTTGAAAGCGTTGAAAGCAGATCAGGGAATGTCTGACGTGGATGATTTTGATTTCATCTGCTATGTGGCATACGGTAAGAAGCCGCTGACGAGAAAAGAGCGTGCGAACAATGTCAAGAAGAAAGACTTCTTCAGCAAGTATTCCGCTGAAGCACAGGCAGTTCTCTCCATTCTCTTGGACAAGTATATGAACCAAGGTATTACCGAGGTTGAGGACATCAAGGTTCTTTCTCTTGCGGATTTTGCTGAATTTGGAAAGCCTGCAAAGATCGTAAAGCTGTTTGGCGGTAAGGCGCTATATGAGGCTGCTATTAAGGAACTTGAAGCGCACATTTATGAATTAGAGGTAAGTTGACTATGGCGATGCAGTCAGGTTTTATAAAAAGAATCCGTGATATTATGCGCATGGACGCAGGTATCAACGGCGATGCTCAGAGAATTGAGCAGATGGTATGGATGCTTTTCTTGAAAGTATACCGTGGATGAATTGAAAGTCACCATGGATAAGGAAACCACCCGCATGAAAGAAATTCGCAAAATGCCTGAATACGCTTCCATCTTGAAAGAGTTGAAACCGATTGTGGATGGCTTGCAGAAAATCAAGTTCGACAAGGCAAAGGCGAAATACAAGGTTGAGCACGAAAAGGAACTGAAGCAGTATTACGCTGTGAGACGAAAGCTATTGGAGATATGTCCCGACGGCAAGTACGACCCCAGCCTTCTGGATAAGGAGTATACGGAGCTTGAACAGGCTCATACAGAAACCTATGCCAAGTTCAAAGCTATCCGTGAAGAATATCAGCAAATTCATCACATTCAGTCCTGCGTGAACAAAGGACTTGGCAATGTCGAGCAGGCTCAACAGAAAAAAGACAATCGTAAACAGGAGGAACGATGATTCCTTCCTTTCCCTTCGATTCATTTCATTCAAAAATCAGAAAGGACAATTTTTATGAGCGAACAAAAGAAGGCAATAGTCATGACACCGGAAGAACTGAAGCAATGGCTCGGTTCCTTGACCGTATCCGAAGATAACGATATACCTTGCTACTACTTTTCCACATCCAACCCGTATCTGAAGCATGACCCGATACAGGAAGATCAGCCACGCCGCAACATCCGTTTCGATGAAAACGGTAACATCGTAGTCAAAAACATTTCTGCCTACTGGATTCCGGAGCTGACCGTTACCGAAGAAATCAGCGGCACGATCTACACAATTACCGGCAGCTACGAGGGCGAGGACAGCTTCATCCGCAAGTTGGAGCGCATCACATCGAGAAAGTTTACAAATCAGTTAAGGGGACATCAATGACAGATATTCAGAAATTTGATATAATAGAGACAGCCAATCCTGTACTGACAGTTGCTCCAATTGAGGAGGAAACAGAAATGTTAGGAGCAACAGACAAAATTACCGCCCTTTATTGCAGACTGTCTGTTGAGGATATGAAGGAAGGTAAAAACGGCGAAAAGGCAGACGAGTCGAATTCGATACAGACGCAAAAAATGATCCTGCTTCAATACGCAAAGCAGAATCATTTTCCCAATCCCACGTTTTTCGTGGATGACGGTTACAGCGGTGTGGACTTCGATAATCGTCCCGGTTTTCAGCAGATGCTCACAGAGGTCAAAACAGGTCGTGTCGGTACGATCATCACCAAAGACCTGTCGAGACTTGGACGAAATTCTGCGATGACCAGTCTGTATATCAACATCGTATTTCCGAAAAGCGGTGTCAGATATATCGCCATCAATGACCACTTCGATTCCATCGACATGAACAGCACCGAGTGCGATATGGCGGGTATCAAAAACTGGTTCAACGAGTTCTTCGCAAAAGATCCCAGCCGCAAAATCCGTGCTGTGCAGAAAGCAAAGGGTGAACGTGGCGTACCGCTAACCACCAATGTTCCTTACGGCTACATCAAGGACAAAGAAAATCCGCAGACTTGGCTGATTGATCCCGAAGCGGCATCCGTCGTGAAGCGTATCTTTGATATGTGCATGAACGGACGAGGCCCGTCGCAGATCGCCAATCAGCTAAAGGCAGATGGAATTCTTACCCCTACCGCTTACAAAGACAGTGTGGGCATCAAGAGTCCCAACACAGCACCCGAAAATCCTTGCGGTTGGAACGCAAGCACCGTAGTTCATATTCTGGAACGCAGAGAGTACACAGGCTGTACGGTCAACTTCAAGACCTACACCAATTCCATCTGGGACAAAAAGCAGAGAGACAATCCCGTTGAAAAGCAAGCCGTCTTTGAGGATACCCACGAAGCCATCATCGAAAAGGATGTCTTTGAGAAGGTGCAGATCATCCGTCAACAGCGACAGCGCAAAACCAAGTCTGGTTGTACAAGCACCTTTTCCGGTTTGGTGTACTGCGCCGACTGCGGTGAAAAGCTGTACTACGGAGCAACCAACAACGGCAAGCGTGAGGGAGCATTCTTCGATTGTTCGCTTCATTGGAAACACAAGGATAAGTGCGGAACACACTTCATCCGTGAGTCGGTTTTAGAGCGAATGGTGCTGAAACACATTCAGTTGGTCATGGGGTATATTCTCAGATACCGTCAACATTTCATCTTCGTAATGGAACAACAGCTACAGTTAGAGTCGGCAGAAAAATTGCAGACAAGCCGCAAACAGCTTGAACGCAATGAGCGCCGCATCGCAGAACTGAAAAGACTGTTCATCAAGATTTACGAGGATAACGCCAAAGGCAATCTGAGTGATGAACGCTATGAGATGATGAGCCAGAACTACGAATCAGAACAGAAACAGCTTGAAGCAGAGGTTGTCACTCTGCGACAGGAAATTGAAGTACAGGAAAGACAGAACGAAAATATTGAAAGGTTCATCCGAACGGCAGACAAATACGTGGACATCGAGGAAATCGACCCGTGTATGTTGCGAGAGCTGATAAAGGCGATCTATGTGGAAGCACCCGATAAGTCCAGCGGCAAGCGCAGACAGAAGATCCACATCGAATATGACGGCATCGGCTTTATCCCTTTGGAAGAACTTGCGAAAAAGGAAACGGCGTGACCGAAGTCACGCCGTCCCTTGAAAACAGTCGTTTTCAAGCATTTTTCAAAATAACTGTTTTACGAAGCCCCGCCTAACCGGAGTGTGATTTTTTGTCAGGCAGGATTTTTTCTCTTTTTTCTGAGCAGGGGGATTATGGTTGAAGCAGCTGCCGCCGTAACCGCAAATGCAACCGGGAATGAGGAACCGGTCGGGGGATTCTGCGGGTCTGCCGGATCATAGCTGTATACCGGATAGACTTCGGTCCCCACTGAGGGGTACCGCCGGTCACGCGCCAGCCGTTTTCGGTCTTTGCAAATGTCAGGGTGCCTTTGTATTCGGTGATTCTCGGCTTGACTGAGTCGTCGCAGCCGTATTGCCGCCTGAAGCATCTGATTTCTGCCGTTGCGATCGTACTGTCTGATGAAATGATTTTTACCTGTTCGGGCGGTGTCGGGGTCGTCAGTTCGTGATACTCCTCGTTTTTGTCATAGACAAGCGGAGAACTGATAAGAGCTACCCAACCGCCGTGCTGATACAGTTTACCGTCCCGGTAGAAAAGTCCGGAATCTTTTCTGTGAAGCATATCGGAGGCAAGTTTGTCCGTGAAAACGGTTTTCATGTACGCAAGCATTTTTTCATAGTCAAGAGGATTGTCCGCGTCCATTTCGGAGGTCGGATGAGAGTACATATCCGGCTCAACGGCAGTCCAGTCGTCGGCATTTGCGGCGAACCGCGCCCAAATCTTTGATACCTCGGTCACAAGCGGCGCAAGATCTGAGGGTTCCGGTTTTGCAGAAGCTGAGGCGGGGAGGGCGAGAATAAAGAAAAGTACGGCAATCGATATAAAAAGCTTTTTCATGTTTCCTCCATGAGTGCAGAGTGTTTGTAGCATATGAAATCAACTGGGTTTTAGCTTTCCACCCCGTGGGTCGTTCATTCCGTGCAGCAGATATGTGCAAATGTTGCACAGCGACAATTTGTGCCGCATTCCTCCTTAAAAATTTATGCTACGTATACATTAAATAGCTGCCATGCTCGTTTGTCAATCATTTCTTGAAAATAATATATTATTTATGCGGTATACAGCATATACAAATGTCTGCATCGAAAAAAACATTGCGAACTGCGCTTAAATGTACCGGAATGCGCTCTTGCGGCGGGCAATTTAGTGAAAAGTGCCGAACTTGACCGAAAAGTGCTTTTCCTCTTGAAAATACGTCGGTTTTATAGTATAATTAAATGTAAAAAACAAAAAATCCGGATCCGGAGGACGCGATGAAAGAATTTTATGAAAACCCACTTTGCGTGCGCTATTCAGGCGATGCGATGAAGCGGGTCTTTTCTGCGGACAACAAGTTTTCGACATGGAGAAAGCTGTGGATCGCCCTTGCCGAGAGCGAAAAAGAGCTGGGACTTGACATAACAGATGCGCAGATAGACGAGATGAAGGCTCATATCTACGACATTGACTATGAAAAAGCGGCGGCTTACGAGTCGGAGCTCCGCCACGATGTCATGGCTCACGTCAGGACCTTCGGCGATGCCTGCCCGACTGCAAAGCCGATCATCCATCTCGGTGCGACGTCCTGCTATGTCGGTGACAACACCGATATCATCCAGATGCGCGAGGGGCTTCTGATAATAAAGAAGCTGCTTGTCAACGCGATTTCCGCGCTCGGCGATTTTGCGGAGAAGTATAAGGACGTTCCGACGCTTGCCTACACCCATTTTCAGGCGGCACAGCCCACGACCGTCGGAAAGAGAGCCACCCTCTGGGCGCAGGACCTTATTCTTGACCTTGACAACCTTGATCACGTCCTTTCGGGTCTTAAGCTGCTCGGATGCAAGGGAACCACCGGAACCGGCGCCAGCTTCCTTGAGCTTTTCGACGGAGACGCGGAGAAGGTAATGCTCCTTGAGAAGAAAATCGCCGCAAAGATGGGCTTTGATGGTGCTGTCGCAGTCTCCGGACAGACATATACGAGAAAAATTGACTATTTTGTTATTTCCGTACTCTCCGGCATTGCGCAGAGTGCCTGCAAATTCGCCGGAGATATCAGGCTTCTTTCACACATGAAGGAGTTTGACGAGCCTTTTGAGACAAAGCAGATCGGCTCATCGGCAATGGCATATAAGCGCAACCCGATGAGAAGCGAACGCATTGCCTCGCTTTCGAGATACATAATCGCCGATGCGCTCAATCCGGCGGTAACTGCGGCGACCCAGTGGCTTGAAAGAACGCTTGACGATTCGGCTAACCGCAGGATCAGCATCCCGGAGGCTTTCCTTGCCGCCGACGGAATCCTTTCGCTTTACATTAACGTCATTTCGAACGGCACGGTTTATCCGAAGGTCATGGAACGCCATCTGAATGAAGAGCTTCCGTTCATGGCTACCGAAAATATCATGATGTACTGCGTCAAGAAGGGCGGGGACAGACAGGAGCTTCACGAGGCTATCCGCGAGCTTTCGGTCGCCGTTACAAAGCAGATAAAGCTGAACGGCGCGGAGAACAATCTGCTTGACCTCATCCTTGCCGACAGCCGCTTCGGAATAACGAAGGAAGAGCTTGCCGACATTCTTCATGTGAGAAATTTCATAGGCATGGCGCCTCAGCAGACCGATGAGTTTGTTAAATCCGTGATCGCGCCGGTGCTTGAGAAGAACCGCGGACTGATCGGTGTCGATGTGAACATCAGGGTCTGAGCCCCGATGCCCGTTAAATTACCGTTTGATAATAATTTGAAAGAAGGATATATATAATGTTAACTGCAATCGTCGGAATCAACTGGGGTGACGAGGGCAAGGGACGCATGGTCGACCTGCTTTCTCAGAAGTACGACATAGTTTCCCGCTATCAGGGCGGAAACAACGCGGGTCACACCGTTGTGAACGAGAAGGGAAAGTTCATCCTTAACCTGCTGCCCTCCGGAATCCTCCGCGACAGCACGGTGAACGTGATGGGCCCCGGCATGGTCATTGATGTCGAGCATCTTTTCAACGAGGTAAAAAAGCTCCGTGACGCCGGCATCGCGATCACGCCCGATCACCTGAAGATCAGCGACCGCGCCACCATCTGCATGCCTTATCACAAGCTCCTCGACTGCCTTGAGGAAGAGAGACTTGCCGACAAGAAGTTCGGCTCGACAAGACGCGGCATCGCCCCCGTCTATGCCGATAAGTACATGAAAAAGACCGTCAGAATGGGCGACCTTCTTCATCCGGAGCTGCTTCCGGAAAAGCTTGCCGACCTTATGGAGTGGAAGAATCTCACCGTCAACAAGGGCTACGGTCATGAGGCCATTACTCCGGAGGCAATGCTTGAGTGGCTGAACACCTATGCAATGCCGTTCGTGCCGTATATCACAAACACCACAAAATACCTCGGAGACGCAGCAAAGGCTGGGAAGAACATCATGTTCGAGGCTCAGCTCGGAGCGCTCCGCGATATCGATTTCGGTATCTATCCCTACACCTCGTCGTCCTCTACCATCTCCGCATATGCCCCCATCGGCGCAGGCATTCCGCAGTGCCGTCTTGACGAGGTCATCGGGATCATGAAGGCATATTCCACCTGCGTCGGCGAAGGACCGTTCACCTGCGAGCTTTTCGGCGACGAAGGAAACGCTCTCCGTGAAGCCGGCGGCGAATACGGCGCGGCTACCGGACGTCCGAGAAGAGTCGGCGGATTTGACGTTACTGCGTCAAAGTACGGCACGCTCGTTCAGGGCGCGACCTGCATCGCGGTGACGAAGCTGGATGTTCTCTCCTACCTTGACAGGATTCCTGTCTGCGTCGCTTACGAAGTGAACGGCGAGAGAACCACCGATTTCCCGATGGGCGAGGAGCTTGTCGAGGCAAAGCCGGTCTATGAATACATGGACGGCTGGAAAACCGATGTTTCCGGCTGCCGTAGGTTTGAGGAGCTTCCGGTCAATGCGCAGAAATACGTTAAATTCCTTGAGGAAAGCGTCGGCTGTCCGGTGAAGTATGTCTCGGTCGGAGCAGAGCGCGAGCAGTATATCGAAATGTTCTGAGAAACCGGCATCGACCGATTCAGGATGAAATAACACCTCCCGTGAACCGTTTCTGATTCACGGGAGGTGCGTATTTATATCAGCTGTTGATCATTCCGCGTCCCCGGAAAAACCGAATCCGGCGACTGCCGAGGTGGGAAGGGAGAAGGCGATCGCCTTTGCGTCGGTGTCGGGACCGGCTTTTTTCAGTATTTCAGACATGATAGCGGTCTTTTCGGCGGTCGGCGCGACAATGAGGATGACCTCCTTTTCGTCGGCAATGGAGATATTGAGAAACTTCATTGCCGCCTCGGAGCCGGTGCCTTTTCCGTGAAGCACCGTTCCGCCTCTTGCGCCGGCGGCGCGCGCGGCATTCATTACCGTATCGGTGCGTCCCTCGTTTGCTATTACGACGATCAGTTCATATGCGTAATTCAGGGACGGGGTGTATTTTGCGGTTCCGTCCTCACCTCTTAAATATGCCACTGTTTTTCCTCCTCCGATGCTTTTGACCGGCACGGCGATGACGATGCCGTGTCCGGGGACTCCGATATGGAGCTGTCTTTTCTGACGTGTGATGAATTCGCGGGTTTTTTCCTCATTTGCGACCGAGAACATTATGCGCTTCAGGTTGGATTCGATGCCGAGCACGTCAAGCATACTCTTGACAGCCGTGCCCCTGCCTGAGAGAGTTACGTTTAGCGGCAGAGCCATATCCTCGCATACTCCCGTAAGAACCGGGAGCGCTTCGGGAGACGTTATTGAGATTATGAAGTTCATGCGGCATTTTCCTCCCAGAGTTCAACAATATCGTAGTCGCCGTATACCTCGGCGGGAGCCCTTGCCGGCAGTTTTTTTCTTTCGTAGATGAAGCCCACCATCTGTATCGAGAGAAGCGGCATCATTGCGACCAGTGCGACGACACCGAAGGCATCGGTCAGGATATTTCCGCCGAGAGCCGAGCAGGTGCCCATCATGAACTGGAGCATGAAGGTCGCCGTCATGGGACCTGACGCGACCCCTCCCGAGTCGAACGCGATTGCCGTGTAGATATCCGGAACAAAGAAAGAGAGCAGAAGCGAGAGCGCATATCCGGGTATGAGGAACCACATGACGGATATCCCGGTAACGGCACGGGTCATTGCAATTGCCATTGCAAGCGCTATCGCGACGGAAAGACTGCGTTTAATCGCTTTTCCGGGAATGCGTCCGGCACTGACCGATTCGATCTGCGCCTCAAGCACTCCGACCGCAGGCTCCGCCGAGATTATGAACCAGCCGAGCAGGGCGGCAAGCGGGATCAGCAGAAATTCCATTCCCGACCTGACGATAGCCTGACCTATCTGTGCGCTGAGGGAAGAGAATCCGACATTTACTCCGGTAAGGAACAGGACAAGTCCGATATATGTATAAACTATACCGACCGATATCTTTGCGAAGCTGCGCGGAGACATTCTGAAGCTGACAAACTGGAACACAAGAAAAATGACGACGATCGGAAGCATTGCAACCGCCATTTCCTTGAGATTTGCAGGGAGGGAACGGAGAAACGCCGTTCCGATTTCCTTTGTGCTGCCGAAAGCCGCGCTTCCTATCTCGCCCGTCGAGCCTGCTCCGCTTCCGAGAAAACCGAGTATCAGAACCGAAAGGATCGGACCGATCGAGCAGAGGGCGACAAGGCCGAAGCTGTCCGCCTCCGCGCGTTTGTCGCTTCGTACATTCGAAACACCGACGCCGAGCGCGAGGATGAAGGGAACCGTCATTGGTCCTGTCGTTACCCCGCCTGAGTCGAAGGCGATGCACAGATAATTCTTATCGGAAAAGGCCGCAAGTATGAATATGACAGCATAGCAGACGATAAGCACCCATCTCAGGCTTAAACCGTACAGGATTCTTACCATGCAGAACGACATGAAAAGTCCGACGCCGACGCCGACCGTGACAAGAAGCACGGTTTTGTTGATGTTCGGCACGGTTTCGGCAAGAACCTGAAGGTCAGGCTCCGCAACCGTGACGGCAAAGCCGAGCAGGAAGGAAACGCCGATTATCAGGGGCAGATTTTTGGTTTTTGTAAGTGCCGTACCGATCTTGTTTCCGATTGGGGTCATCGACTGCTCGGCGCCGAGTGAGAAAAGTCCCATTCCGGCAACTATCATTATCGCGCCGACAAGAAACGCGAGAAGCAGGTCGGTACTCATCGGGAGAACACAGAGGCAGAGGAGCGCAACGATGACGATTATCGGAATAACCGAGACGGCAGACTCTCTGAGCTTCTCGGCAAGCGCTGTTTTGGTTTTGTCGAGTGTGACACTTCTGGCTTTTGAAAAAAACTTCATCCGGTTTCACCTTTATACGTGTTCAGGCCGCGCCGCGCCCTGTCAATGCAATAATTATATCATAAAACTATTTTTACCACAACTGAATGAACGCACTTTTTACATTTGTTTTACAAATCGCTTGCACAAAAACAGGTCAGGTTTTTCATTTTGCGGTTGACGCGCCATGCCGACGGAGATATAATTAAAACTGTTGACAAAACAAAGGAAACAGTGTATAATATCTTAAGATATACATCACGGTGTATATTTCAGTGAAGCCGTATTATACGGCGTCCGGAATTGCAGGCGCGTTTGTGCCGACGACTGAAGCGGGAGGAATTTATGCTTCGAATCAATAATCTGACCAAGATATACGGAACAAAGAAAGCGGTTGACGATCTGACCCTGCACATACAGCCCGGGGAGATTTATGGTTTCATCGGTCACAACGGTGCGGGAAAGACGACAACGCTGAAGGCTGTTGCCGGAATTCTCGATTACGACTCCGGAGAGATATTCATCGACGGAAAAAACGTGAGGGAACAGCCGATTGAATGCAAGAGAGTCACGGCATATATACCCGATAACCCCGATCTTTACGAATTCATGTCAGGGATAAAATACCTGAATTTCATAGCCGATATCTTCGGGATCGGCGCCGCGGAAAGGACAGAACGGATCGATAAATATGCCGCTCTGTTCGGGCTGACAGACGACCTTGCACAGCCGATAGCCGCATATTCCCACGGTATGAAGCAGAAGCTGGCGGTCATATCGGCGTGGATACATGAGCCGAAGCTGATCATCATGGACGAACCCTTTGTCGGGCTTGACCCGAAGGCGGCGCATATCCTGAAGGGCATGATGCGGGAGCTTTGCACCGGCGGAGGGGCGATTTTCTTCTCGACCCATGTGCTTGAGGTCGCCGAAAAGCTCTGCGACAAGGTTGCAATCATAAAGGGCGGTAAGCTCATCCGTTCGGGTACTATGGAGGAGGTCAGGGGCGACGAATCGCTTGAGACGGTGTTCCTTGAACTGGAGGAAGAGAAATGCTGAAAATCCTTCTGAAAAAACAGCTTGCCGAGATATTCAGAAGCTATTTTTACGATGCCAAAAAGAACAAGGCACGCTCAAAGGGCGCGGTTATCGCTTATATGGTGAGCTTTGTCGTTCTTATGGCCGGTCTTCTCGGCGGAATGTTCACGGCGCTGTCTGTTTCGCTCTGCACGCCTCTTGTCTCTGCCGGCATGGGGTGGCTGTATTTTGCGATCATGGGGCTTATTGCCGTTGTTCTCGGAGTGTTCGGAAGCGTGTTCAACACATATGCCGGGCTTTATCTTGCAAAGGACAACGACCTGCTTCTCTCTATGCCGATACCGGTCGGGGCTATAATGGCCTCGCGTATTCTCGGTGTCTACATAATGGGACTTATGTATTCCGGGATAGTAATAATCCCTGCCGCGGTTGTCTATATGATACAGGCGGCATCTGCGGCGGCGGAATTTATAGGTCCGGTACTGCTTGCCGTCCTGATATCGGTACTGGTGCTGACGCTTTCCTGTGCTCTCGGCTGGGTCGTTGCGCAGATCAGCAAAAAGCTGAAGAACCGGAGCTTCATAACGGTAATAATCTCGCTCCTGTTTCTCGGTGCATATTACTTCATCTACTTCCGCGCCCAGTCGGTGATAACCGATATAATCGCCAACGCCGCCGAATACGGAGATAAGATCAGGGGTGCTGCATACCCGGTTTATATTTTCGGAAATGCGGGAGCCGGAGATCCGGTTTCGATGCTGATACTGACTGCCGTTGTCGCAGTGTTGTTCGCACTTATGTGGATGCTTATCTCGCGCAGTTTTATAAAAATCGCAACGGCGACCGGGAGTACCGGAAAGAAGGTGCCCCGTGCAAAACGCGCCGGGAGGAAGAGCGTTGATTCCGCGCTTCTTTTAAAGGAATTCGCGCGCTTCACCTCAAGTCCGAATTATATGCTGAACTGCGGTCTCGGCACGGTTCTGCTTCCGGCATTCGGAATTTTCCTGCTCATCAGGGGCGGGGAATATGCCGCGCTGTTCAGACAGGTGTTTGCAGGTCATTCCGGCTTTGTTCCGGTGATCCTGACATCTGCCGTTTGTGCCGTTGCGTCCATGAACGACATATCGGCTCCGTCTGTGTCCCTTGAGGGCAAAAACATATGGATCGCTCAGTCGCTTCCGGGAACCCCGTGGCAGATCATCCGCGCCAAGCTCGGCGTGCATCTGCTTGTGACCGGGATTCCGGCGGTGTTCTGTATGGTCTGTGCGCTTATCGTCGGCGGATTTAGCGCGCCGGAGGCGGTGATTTCCTTCGTGTTTGTGCTTCTTTTCACGGTTTTCTCCGCGCTTGCCGGGATGACCGCCGGGCTGAAAATGCCGAACGTTCACTGGACAAACGAGACCGTCCCCATAAAGCAGAGCGGCCCGGTGTTTCTCACGCT
>OGSD01001812.1_pt1 | contig 19135 bp, 17 predicted proteins | sample 1553571 | NCBI WGS metagenome assembly OGSD01 (sample SAMEA2580072, study PRJEB22360) | human gut metagenome | biome: human gut; feature: human-associated habitat; material: faeces | place: Denmark | collected 2008/2010 | reverse complement strand
TTTACTCTTTTTGGCATTAACATTATTTATCGCTCCCTTCCTTAGTTCCTTTTGTCGGAAGAATCTCACCATTGTAGATCCATGCCTTAACACCAACTTTACCGTATGTGGTGTCTGCTTCCGCAAAGCCATAGTCGATATCTGCACGAAGTGTCTGAAGCGGGATTGTTCCCTCGCTGTAGAACTCTGTACGAGCCATATCAGCTCCGCCGAGACGTCCGGATACGGAAGTCTTGATTCCCTTAGCGCCAGCCTTCATTGTTCTCTGCATTGTGGACTTCATAGCACGTCTGAAGGAAATACGGTTCTCAAGCTGAAGAGCAATGTTCTCAGCAACCAGCTGTGCATCTTTGTCCGGTCTCTTAACTTCTTTGATGTCAACGATAAGCTTCTTGTCTGTGTATTTCTGAAGCTCAGCTTTAACTTTCTCGATCTCTGCGCCGCCCTTACCGATTACGATACCAGGTTTTGCTGTGTAGATGATGATCTTAACTCTGTCAGATGCTCTCTCGATCTCGATTTTAGAAACACCTGCGCTGTATAATTTCTTTTTAAGGAATGTTCTGATGTTGTAGTCTTCTACCAGGTAGTCAGCAAACTTGTCTTCTGCATACCATCTGGAATCCCAATCCTTGATAACTCCGACTCTAAGGCCATGCGGATTAACTTTCTGTCCCATGCTTTTCCTCCTTACCTTTCATCAAGCACAACTGTGATATGGCTAGTTCTCTTCTCGATTCTGTAAGCTCTACCCTGTGCTCTCGGCTGAATTCTCTTCATTGTAGGTCCCTTATCTGCATAGCATGCTGCAACATAAAGGTTGTCTGCGTTCATTCCGTTGTTGTTCTCAGCGTTTGCTACTGCTGACTCAAGCAGTTTTTTGATCACGCTGGAAGCGTATCTCGGATTGTATGTCAGGATACCAAGTGCTGTCTGTACATCTTTGCCACGGATCGCATCTAATACGTAGCAGGCTTTCTGAACAGAAATTCTTGCATAAGATAACTTTGCAGACGGCCTTGTCTCTCTATTATTCTCATTTCTGGCTCTCTTTATCTGGCTTCTATGTCCTTTTGCCATCTTAAAGTGCCTCCTTTCTTAAATTCGATATCTAAGTTATCTGCCAGCTGTCTTAAATTGACAGCGGGCAGTTATAAATCTGATGACTAGCGTACTCCGGACTTCTTCTCGTCTTTTCCGTGTCCTCTGTAAGTTCTTGTTGCAACGAACTCACCAAGTTTGTGTCCTACCATATCCTCTGTGATATATACCGGCACATGTTTTCTTCCGTCATGAACAGCGATTGTGTGTCCTACGAAAGACGGGAAGATTGTGGAACGGCGAGACCAAGTTTTGATTACGGATTTATCATTTGCAGCGTTAAGAGCGTCTACTTTTTTAAGTAAGCTCTGGTCTGCAAAAGGTCCTTTTTTCAGTGAACGAGACATGCTTTCTCCTCCTTATTATTTCGATAATGCTTTTCCATCGCGTCTTCTTACGATGTACTTGTTGGACTGTTTGTTTTTCTTTCTGGTCTTCAGGCCGAGAGCAGGTTTGCCCCACGGTGTGCAAGGACCTGGGCGTCCGATACCGGTCTTACCTTCACCACCACCATGTGGATGGTCATTCGGGTTCATTACGGAACCACGAACTGTAGGTCTGATACCCATGTTACGTTTACGTCCGGCTTTACCGATGTTAATAAGGTTGTGATCTCCGTTTCCGATTACACCAACAGTTGCGCGGCATACGATCGGAACCATTCTCATCTCACCGGAAGGAAGACGAAGTGTTGCGTACTTTCCTTCTTTAGCCATGAGCTGTGCGCCGTTTCCTGCAGAACGAACCATCTGTCCGCCTTTTCCAGGATGAAGCTCAATGTTGTGAACCATAGTACCAACCGGGATAAGCTCCAGTGGGAGGCAGTTTCCAACACGAACCTCAGCTTCCGGACCATTGTAAACCTTCTGGCCTACTTTAAGTCCCTCTGGAGCGAGGATGTAAGCTTTCTCGCCATCTGCGTAGCAGATAAGAGCGATATTAGCTGTTCTGTTCGGATCGTACTCGATAGAAAGAACGGTTGCAGGAATGTTATCCTTGTTGCGCTTGAAATCAATGATTCTATATTTTCTTCTTGAACCGCCGCCATGATGTCTTACGGTAATTTTACCCTGATTATTGCGGCCGGAGTTCTTCTTTAAAGATACTGTCAGGGACTTCTCTGGAGCATTCTTTGTGATCTCAGTGAAATCCAGACCCGTCATATTTCTTCTGGACGGTGTATATGGGGTATACTTTTTGATTCCCATGATTGTTCTCCTTTACAGCATTTATTGTCACGCTTTTGTGCGTATATTCCTTGTGGGAATTACAGACCTGCAAATACCTCAATCTCCTTGCTGTTCTCAGTCAAGGTTACGATTGCCTTCTTTGTCTTTACGGTCTTTCCTTCTGTTCTTCCTCTTCTCTTGGTCTTTCCGTCATTGTTCATTGTGTTAACGGTCTTAACCTCGGTTCCAGGGAACATCTTCTCTACAGCTTCCTTGATCATTGCCTTGTTAGCTTCCGGATGAACCAGGAAGGTGTACTTCTTGTCAGCCATGATGTCCATGCTCTTTTCTGTAACAACCGGCTTTAAAATAACGTCATAATATCTAATATCAGCCATTACGCATAGACCTCCTCAATCTTCTCTACTGCTGCCTTAGTAGCAACAACAGTGCTGTACTTTAAAATATCGTATACGTTGATCATGCCTGCATTTGCAGTCTTTACAGATGCTACATTGCTTGCGGACTTGATTACGTTCTGATCGTCCTCAGCCAGAACAACTAAAGCCTTAGAAACCTTAAGGTTGTTCATAACTTCTACGAACTTCTTTGTCTTAATCTCATTCAGAGCCAGCTCATCAACAACGATGAACTTGTTCTCCTGTACTCTGCTGGTCAGAGCAGACTTCAGAGCAGCTCTCTTCTCTTTCTTGTTCAGCTTAATGGTGTAATCTCTCGGTACTGGAGCGAATACAACACCACCGCCTGTCCACTGCGGAGCTCTTGTTGAACCCTGTCTTGCGTGACCGGTTCCCTTCTGCTTCCATGGTTTTCTTCCGCCTCCGGATACCTCAGAACGTGTCTTTGCTTTCTGAGTTCCCTGACGCTCTGCTGCCAGATGTGCGGTAACAACCATCTTTACCAGATGCTCATTGACTTCTACGCCAAAGATTGCATCATTAAGATCCATCTTACCGACCTCGGCACCCTGCATATTATAAACAGCTACTGTAGCCATTAGTGTGGTCCTCCTTCCAACTTCTGTAAAAGCAATCAAGCCTTTACTGAATACTTCAATGTTACTAAAGACTTCTTCGGTCCAGGTACTGCACCCTTAACCAGAATCAGGTTCTGCTCAGCATCAACTCTTACGATCTCAAGGTTCTGGATTGTTACCTGTACATGTCCCATATGACCTGGCATGTGCTTACCCTTGAATACGCGTCCTGGTGTTGTTGCAGGGCCGTTGGAACCAGCATGACGATGGTACTTAGAACCATGAGCCATAGGTCCTCTGGACTGTCCGTGTCTCTTAATAGCGCCCTGGAAGCCCTTACCTTTGGAGATTGCAGTAGCATCAACCTTCTCGCCTGCTGCGAAAACGTCTGCCTTAATCTCATCCTTAACTGAGTAATTCTCAGCATCATCAAGTCTGAACTCTCTTACGAATCTCTTGTAAGAAACGCCAGCCTTGTCAAAATGTCCCTTAACCGGCTTGTTAACCAGCTTCTCGCGCTTGTCAACGAAACCTACCTGAACTGCGCTGTAACCGTCGTTTGCTACGGTCTTAACCTGTGTTACTACACATGGTCCAGCCTGCAGTACGGTAACCGGAACCAGTGTGCCCTTTTCGTCGAAGATCTGTGTCATTCCGACCTTTGTTGCTAAAATAGCCTTCTTCATCCTATTACCTCCTGTGAATCTACAGCGGATTGGGATTTTTCCCAATCATCCTAGAACCGTGGACATAAGTGGAACAATTGCTTGTTGCTTCTATATCAACGTAATTCCGGACATACTTGTTTAAAATTACTTGTTTTTCATCTTAATATCAATATATACACCAGCTGGCATCTCCAGACGGGACAGTGAATCTACTGTCTTCTGAGATGGCTGAATGATATCGATGAGTCTCTTGTGAGTTCTCTGCTCGAACTGCTCTCTGGAGTCCTTGTACTTGTGTACCGCTCTCAGAATTGTAACAACCTCTTTCTTAGTCGGCATCGGAACTGGTCCGCTTACCTTAGAGCCTGTTTTCTTAACAGTATCAACGATCTTTGCAGCGGACTGATCTACCAGCTGATGATCGTACGCCTTCAGAGTGATTCTCATTACTTGACTTGCCATAAAAAAAAGCCGCCTCCTTTTCGCACTTTTTAAATAAGTACGACAAGTGGTGACTGTACACTACCCCGTGCGTTTCCTAATCTCCGCACAGTCCGTTTCTACCTCAATGTTTGTAGATGTTTCATTGTATACAGTGACTTGTCGCCAGTTTCTTGACTTGACATTCGCTCCACGGAAAACCTGCCCTATCGGCAGCAACCTCGCGCTTCTTTGCTATCATGTCACAGCAAGGTATACTATACACTATATCAAAACAAAATGCAAGCACTTTTTTCAAATTTTTTAAAGTTTTTTTGACCCGGAAGTTTTGCGAAGGGTGGTTCGACGATTGGCAACACTCTATTGACAGGATGCCTGTTCTTTCTTATACTTATATATGTTATTTAGAATTACTGGTACCAACGAATTGCTCCGTTGCAATGCAACTCTCGCAATTCTAAAAACATTCGGTATCGTATATATATAAGAAAGGTTGGATATTATTATGTGGCTGGCTGATAACTGGAAGGACTACGAAGTCCTTGATACCTCTAACGGAGAGAAACTTGAGCGCTGGGGAAATTATCTTCTGGTACGTCCGGACCCTCAGGTTGTATGGAACACACCTCACACCAATCCGGGTTGGAAGAAAAAGAACGGACATTATCATAGAAGCAGCAAGGGAGGCGGTGAATGGGAGTTTTTCTCTCTGCCACAGCAGTGGAGCATTCATTATGGAAAGCTTACCTTCCAGTTAAAACCATTCTCTTTTAAGCACACAGGCTTATTCCCTGAGCAGGCTGCAAACTGGGATTGGTTTTCTAACCTGATTCAAAATGCAAACCGTCCGATTAAAGTGCTTAATTTATTTGCCTACACAGGTGGTGCAACACTTGCTGCAGCAGCTGCTGGCGCTTCTGTTACTCATGTAGATGCTTCAAAGGGCATGGTTGCCTGGGCAAAAGAAAATGCAGCATCTAGTGGACTGTCTGATGCACCGATTCGCTGGATTGTTGATGATTGTCAGAAATTTGTTGAACGAGAAATCCGACGCGGCAATCACTATGATGCAATCATCATGGATCCGCCATCTTATGGACGCGGACCTAAGGGTGAAATCTGGAAAATTGAGGATGCTATTCATCCACTCGTATCACTGTGTTCACAGCTACTTTCTGACAAACCGCTATTTTTCCTTATTAACAGCTATACAACCGGTTTTGCTGCTTCTGTCTTAACATATCTTCTTGGACTTGAGGTTGTAAGCAAATTTGGCGGTCACGTTGTTTCTGATGAAATTGGTCTTCCTGTAACACAGTCTGGTCTTGTTCTTCCATGCGGTTCATCTGGTCGCTGGACAAGTGTGTGATACCAGGGTTAAAAGCTCAAAAAGCCATTATATAGTATAGAAGAAACACCTCAAAAAAAACTGGTCTCCCGTGGGAGGCCAGTTTTTTGTCTACTTATAAATTATTGTGGTACGCTCTGGAACAATGTCTGTCCCTCACCAAGTGGAAGATATCCAGCGTTTCCTGATGCATCCTCTACGTAAAGATAAAATGCACCTAGTTCATTTGCCGCCTGAATCAGCTTTCTTGGGAATACCTGTGTTCCCGTGCCAAGTGTTGCCGCTGGCGCAGCATCTGCTGCTGCCGAACTTAACAAATTCGTATCTGCTGCTAGAATATAATTAAACTGTTCCTGTGATGTCAGATCAACAAGCTCATATTCGTAGTTTCCAGTTGTCTCACTTAATGCATCCTCTGCAATCACACCATCCTTTAATTCATATGGAATCTTGCAGACATAACGGCCAAGACTGTCAATAGAAATTGGGCTTGTCACTGCTAACGTAAATCCACCATTTTCATCAAATGTTCCATTTGCGGAAGAAGGTGTAAGTACATGGGACGTATTATACAGGCGCGCTGCATTTCCATATCCGTTAAGCACGGTAAATGTTCCATCCTGCATAAGCGGTGTAGAAAGATCGGTTCCACTTAATACACGAAAACTGGTAACAGAGTTGTCTGCACCTGTTCCAACAACTACAATATTAAGCTGATTATCGGATGTATTTAAATCACATACCTCTACCTTATATGCTGCACTGATTCCTGTACCAACTGTATAATCGGTACCATTCACATTGACGATAAGGCTGGTTGTACTTCCATCCTCTGCTACCTCAGTACGATATTTGAAGAAGTCTGCTGCACCATCTCCATTAAGATCTGCCGTATAATTAGTTCCTTCTGCTGAAAGTGTAACTGCTGTTCCATCTGCAAATGAAATCTCTGTAGCTGGATCAGCCGGCTCTGTCTCTACCTGCGGAACTTCCTGCGGCTGAATCTGATTTAATCCTGTATAAGAAGATTTTACCACACCATTATGAACATTAAGTGCACCATCTTCAAACTGCATTCCATCCTGAGTCCATGACACATTGATGTAACTTGGTGTTCCTGCTGCATCTGTAAATGCAATCTGAATCAAATTACCAACTGCACTTGAACGATTCCAGAAATGAAGGTCTGTTGGTTCTGCACCAATCAGTGCGCTTACCTGTGACCAGATATCCTCTGCACCCGGCATCGCATCAAACTGACTCTTTGCCAGTTCCTGTGCTGCATACTCACTATAGCCTCCGTCAGAAGCAAGTAGATATGCAACTCCATTCATTCCATTGTCTAACTGTAAGCTTACGCCATCTGATACAAATACACCCGGAAGCAAATCTGCTACCATATAGCCATTTGCACCATCTGCTCCATAAATGCAGGAATATGATTCTCCTGTTGAAGTGGTGACGCTCAAAACAAACTGTGTTGTGCCGTTTGCAATAGCATTAACACTGCATGATGCAACATCAGTGATTGGGAAAATCTCAACTGCATTGGAAGTAGAATCCTCTCCATTGTACCAGATTTCCTTTCGTCCGCCTACATCAACAAGTGCAAATGCTTCCTGAACACCATTTCCATTAAAATCGTAGAACATATAGCTGTTTCCTACAACGCTTCCACCAGAATCTGCAGAAATCTTTGCAAGAATATTTTCTGCATTTCGCTCCGTTGGTGCTTCCGGCGTCTCATCTGGTGATGTATCTGGTGCTGGCGTCTCATCTGGTGACGGTGCTGGTGCTGGTGTCTCATCTGGTGACGGTGCTGGCGCTGGTGTCTCATCTGGTGATGGATTTGTGGCTGGCGTCTGATCTGAAGATGGAGCCGGGGCCGGTGTCTCATCTGGTGATGGATTTGTCGCCGGCTGCTGCTCCGAAGATGGAGCCGTGGCTGGTGTCTGATCCGGTGATGGATTTGTGGCTGGCTGCTGCTCTGAAGACGGGGCTGTGGCCGGTGTCTGCTCTGGGGACGGGGCTGGGGCTGGCGTCTGCTGCGGCTGTGACGCTGCCTGCTGTGCAGTCGTCGGCTGTGTTGGAACTGTCTGCTGCGCAGAGCTTGATGGCGTGGACGCATTATTGTCAAGTGAAAGTGAAGTTCCCTCAACTACCTCATCTGCCATATACTTCATATAATTCCATGCAAAGCTTCCCTTTACACAAATTGCCTTCTGAACCTTTGAAAAAGCAAGGTTTCCAATCTCTTCAACTGATTCCGGAACTACAACTTCTTTCAAAAGCTCAATATCAGACAATGCAGAATCATCCAGTTTCTTCATTCCATCTGGAAGCTTTAAATACTGAACTGACGTATTGTTCTTAAATGCATGTGAACCAATTGAAGTTACCGGATATCCGCCGATTTCTGCCGGAATACGAACAACTTGTCCCTGATCATTGTACTCAACAAGCTTTAACTCATCATTTGAAAGCTCATAGACATTTCTTCCGGAAGTAACCTTGTTGTCTTTGATTTCAACTACTTCAGTTTCTGTCTCCTTTTGAGTTTCTTTCTGTGTTTCTTTCTTCGTATCCGTATCCTGTATTTTATCTACTGTATACGGAATCTGCTTATTGCTCTTTTTTCCACTGCTGAAAAGAAGAACAATCAATACGATCATCGCAGCAATCAATGCAATTACTGTGACAATAATAACAACAAGAATACGATTTGTTTTTGGATGAGCCGGTTCATAATCATCATTGTCGTAATCATCATTACCGTAGCTGTCATCCTCTTCGTCATAATCGTAATCATCATTCAGATTTTCTTCATAATCATCATCTGAATCTGAATCGTAGCCTTGATCTGGCTGCTCTTCATAATTGTCTTGTACCTTGACTTTAGAGGGGCGTATCTTTGTTCCGCAAATTGGACAAATCGTGCTTCCCTGCGCTAGTCTGGCACCACATTTCGGGCAAATCATATGCTTCTCCGTTCTGCCGCATTTTTGCGGCTTTTTTTAAGTTATCGTCTGCGTATAACGTAAACGATAACGCCTTTAACCTTTCGTATCATACCATAAGTATGAGTTTATTTCAATGTTTCAAATATCCAAAAACATTACATTTCTTTTACAAAACTGCGTCAATCCACGCGTTCTTTTCCCCAGAAAAATAACGCTACTGTTCCTGGACCGGTATGACTGCCAATTGTCGCACCAATCGGGTAAATCTCAACTTTTCCATTTAAATTAGGAAAGCGGCTCTCAACGAGCATTGCAACAGCTTTTGCGTCATCCATGCACTCCGACTGACAGATATAGCATTTGCCCGAATATGCCAGACCTCCCTCGGCATTTTCTTCCATCTTCTGAACGATGCGCTGAATCACCTTTTTCTTCGTGCGCACCTTCTCTCTTGCTGTCAGATGTCCCTCATAGTCCACATTTAACAAAGGACAGATTCCAAGCATACCTCCAAAAAATCCAGCTGCCTTTGATACTCTTCCGCCTCTGATAAAAAAAGTAAGATCAGAAGTAAAAAACCAGTGCTGCAGTTTCTTTTTATTTTCACACACCCATGCATACAATTCATCTATACTCTCTCCTGCATCTCTTCTGTCTGCCAGAGTATCTACTAACAAACCATAACCTGAGGAAGCTGCCAATGAATCCACTACATAAATTTTTCTGTTTGGATATTCTTCTCTTACCTGTTCTGCTGCAATACATGCTGAATTGTAGCTGCCTGAAATTCCGCTTGAAAGCGTTAAATGAAGGATATCCTTTCCCTCATCAAATATTTTTCTAAAAAAGTCTGCATACTCGCCGATACTAACCTGTGATGTCTTTACCTCCTCACCTGCAAGCATTCTGCGATATAATTCTGCCGGAGGCATCGTCTGACCAAGATCATCCAGATAGTCCGTTCCTCCCAGTTCATAGTGAAAGCACACATAGCGGATTCCACGCTTATCAAAATATTCCTTCGTCAAATCAGCTGTAGAACAGCAGCTGATGCAATATTCTGCCATACTCATCTCCTCCTTATAATTAAAGCATTAAAACAGTTACAGTATATCGTTTTTGATGTTCAAATACAAGTAGCGTTAAAGAGAAAATGCACCGTTTATCATTCCTTATCTTTTTTTCAGAAAATGTTCGCGATTAGGATAAATTTCCCTAAACACCTCTAAAGCAGCTCTTTGAAGCGGCTCAAATTCTTTTTCCATTCGCAGACTATGAGGTGCATCAAACACAATTCTGCTTATTTGTTCAGCGATCTTTCCTGCAATGCTTTCATCTGACAGCTGTCCCATTCCAAAAATAACAGAAGTAAAGCCACGTCCTCCTGTACTAATCTCAATATATTTTCTGCATGTGTTTTTTAACTCTAAAAAAATTATTTCCTGCTGAGTCTTTGGCTTTCTTTCAAATTCATATAAATTCAGACCAAGAATAGCTTCTATCGCAAGCTTTTTCTTTCTGCCTCCCAAATCCATGCTTCCACTTTCTACAATATATTTTAAATTCATAAGATAACCAACAAACATATCCTTCCTTGGCTTACCTTTTCCATATCTGGTCTCCCAGAGCTTCATTCGAAGTTTATCTTCTTCACTCATGGTTTCATTTTTATTTTCCAGAAGCATCTGCTGTCTTTTAAGCGGATCTGTCTGTTCATAATAGTTTATCAGCCAATCTTCCATTTTCAATCTTTCCTTTCCGAAAATGAACCTTTTTATTGTTCCATAAATGATTCCACATTTTCTGCCGTCACCTTTTGATACGGCAAAAAGATATATCGTTCATTTTCCAGATCCTCCTTTGGCGGTGTCTGACCTTGAAACAGTGTCATCGCAAGACGCGAAATCTGCTCAGCTTGTCCATGCCTGTCATTATACACAGTCCCCTGAATGGTGCCTTTTTGGACAGCATCCAATGCACCTTCCAAACCATCTATTCCAAAAATCATCGGACGTCTGTCTTTATCATAATCAAGTGCATCATACGCAGCAACTGCACCAAGAGCCATCTCATCATTATTAGAAAGGACTAGTTCAATCTCGTCTCCATATTGATTAATCAGCTGTGTCATCTTATTTTCAGCTTGTCCACGATTCCAGTTTGCAAACTGGAAACTTAGTCTTTCTAATATAATGCCCTGTTCTTTAATTGTTTTTACCACACTGTCTGTTCGAATGATTGCATCCTGATGACCTGTCTCACCCTCAAGAAGTACATATTGAATCTTTCCGTCCTGATTTCGATCTACTGCGTCATTGTCTCGTATCATATCTGCTGCAATCTCACCCTGCATCATACCAGACTGTCTGGCATCTCCGCCTACATAATACAGCTTATCCCACTGCATCAAATCCTCTCTCACTGGCTCTCTATTAAAGAAAATAACAGGTATATTTTCCTTTTTTGCCATCTTTATTATATTTGACGGCTCTGTCCTGTCAACGAGATCAACAGCAAGTATCTCACAGCCAGCATCAAGCATCTCCTTCACAACTTCATTTTGAATCTTCTGATCATTTTTTCCATCCCTTACAGTCATAATCACCTTTAGAGAATCTGACTCGTATTCTGCCAGATCTTCCTTCAGACAATCTGTAAGCGCATTAATAAAGGGGTCATCCTGCGTGTATAGCACAACACCAACACGAAGAACATCTCTTTTTTTCTCACTATTCGCCGTACATCCTGTCAGACACAACAACATGCATCCGATCAGAATACTTCTTATCTGATACTGTTTCATTGAAATCTCCATTCCTTTTTGGCTGACTATATGCAAATTCTCAATCATACGTATGAAGGAAATGCTGTACCTCTTCCCTGAAAATATCCTCTTTATGCAGCAAATGATACTCAATCGTCTGGTTGTTAATCGTATACAGATGATTTTTCAGCACTTTTGAAATTTCTATAGCACTATGATATCCCATGCTATATCCATCTATCGCAATCAATCCGTCAATCACAGAATCATCGAGATAATATACACACTTCATACTATTTCCAATCCCATAGATTTTCGTGTCACTCTCTTTTTTCTGTGCATACATCCCTGCTACCTGCTCTAAGGCACTTGTGTCAAATACAATCAAATAGTCAACTGGCTGCTGCTCTTTTAACCTCTGTGTAATTGCCATATCATATGTGATATTCATATCAAACTGAATCTCACATCCCGTATCAGAAAGCACATCTAATACACCCTGCATACATTTATCAGTACAGTCTGTTTTCTTAAATCCGCTTATAATTCCAACAGTTTTGCCTTGAATATTATTTTGATTGCGGCTTAATAAGTCCTGTGCCAATGTATATCCCATACGGTAATAGTCTGGCATAATAACAGGCAAATCAGAATATTTTGATGTATGATCTTCCTCTTTTTCACGCAGCGCATCATTTGCTACAAGAAGCATTGGCTTTTGTACGCGAATTTCTCTAAGCATATCAATAGTATCCCTGCCCGGCGCCGCCTGAACAATAAATGCATCAACCTGATTATCCAGCTGATCATAAATCAAGTTCTTCTCTTCATCTGCATTTTCAATTTCATCTGTATTGCAAATAATCAAATGTATATTTGCGATTCCAGCTGCCTGCTTTAGACCATTCATAAAGGAGTTCCATTTTTCATCACCTGATTTTTCAACAATAACTGCTACACGCTTCTGAGGCTTTTCATCTTCAAAAATCAGATGCACACAAAACAGCAGCAATATGCCAAGACAAATTTCTGCTAACAAAAAAGTAGTTTTTGTTTTTTTCATGATTCACCCTCTTTTCTGACTGGCTTCCCCGGAGTCTCAAGCACTTCACAATTTTCCTTAGTGTATGGCACAGCAGGCAAATGAATCGTGACTGTTGTTCCCTCATCTGGTTCACTCTCCACAATAAGGCCATATTTATTTCCAAACATCAGCTGAATACGCGTGTGCACATTAATGAGTCCTACACCAGAACCATGTTTGGGTCCTTTCTGATTATCTTTTAAAATATTTTCTACATCTTCATGACGCATTCCCATTCCATTATCCGTAACTGAAAGATAGATTTCTGCATCATCTTTCCAGCCTTTGACAATAATTTTAGGCTGGTCATCCTCATCCATATTTCCTACACCATAATATATAGCATTTTCAAGAATCGGCTGCAAAATAAGCTTTACCGTACAAAACGGATAAATTTCTTCTGAAACATCATATTCTGTCACAAAACGCTCCTTGTAGCGATACTTTTGAATATTCATATAATTTTTGCAGTGCTTTAGCTCATCCTCAATACTAATAATCGTCTTTCCTCTTGACAAACTGATTCTAAACAGCTTGGCCAGCTCAGATATCATAAAAACTGCATCCTGATTTTTATTGGCCTCAACCATCCAAGTGATAGATTCCAAAGTATTATAAAGAAAATGCGGGTTGATCTGGCTTTGCAGTGCTGCCAGTTCACTCTTTCTTCTCTCATTCTGCTGCTTCACAATTTCTTTCATTAACCGCTCAATTTCCTCATACGAATGCTGGACAGATTTTCCAAGATGACGAATCTCATATGAGCCTCCAATATAGATATCAGGCTTTTCCCCAGCTTCATATGCCCTTACAGATGCATCCAGTTTAAGAATTGGACTTGAAATCCTTTTCGACACAATGCGATTGACTAAAAGAAGCATCATGATCAACATAATTACAACAATTACCATATAAATACGAAACTGCTCTCGGCTGTCTGTCCTAATATCCTGCTTTACAATGCCTACCATCTTCCATCCCGTATATGATATAGTGCTTACAATTGCAGTCTGCTTATCTCCACTTGGGCTGCGCAAATTTTTATATACACCATCTTCATTGCTGCATACAATACTGAAATCTTCCTCAAACAATCCATTGCTGATTTCATTTGCATAAGGATGATAAATCAGATTTCCTTCCCCATCACAGACATAATAATATCGCCCCCTGTTTTGATCATTCACCTGATTCATCATTTCCTCAATAAAGGAATATTTCATATCAACAAGCAAAATACCATTTTCAGGTCTGTCTCCATCAATACCGTCTACCGCACGACTTAGGGAAATCACCCAATGATAGCTCTTTGCATCATCCTGAAATAAATTCTGCATATGAGGCGTTGAAAAGTGCATATTTTCAATTTCCTCTGCTGCATTTTCAAACCAAGACTGCCAAAGCACCTCTACGCCATCCTTCTGCAGCGTAACTGGCTCTGCCACAATAAGATTTCCTTCCATATCATAAAGCGCAATACTCTGTATTTTGTCCTTATTAAAATCATATAGAAAACTCAGCTGCTGATTAAACTCCGGACTAGACACATCAAATGCCTGTATAATATTATATGTGACAGTATCTGAAATCTGTCTCATATTTTTCAGATACTGCTCCATGGAATTGACTGTGCTTTCCATCAGGTTTTGTGTGTTGCGAACTTCATTCTGACGCATAGCCATTTCATATCGATTGTAAAGCAATAACCCCATAGATATAGATGTAATTACCGTCATCAAAGAAAGAACCGTCATAATGACAGACTGAATATCTGACACTTTTCTTTTTTTCATACTCATTTTCCCATATGCTCTGTGCGATATTTTGAAGGCGACATTCCATATTTGCGTTTAAAAACATATCCAAAATAGTTTGCGTCCTCATAGCCAACATGTTCTGCAATTTCATAATTTTTTTCATTTGTTTCAAGCATCAGATGAACAGCCTGCTGCATTCTGTAATCTGTCAAATATGTAATAAATGAAATGCCCACTTCTTTCTTAAAAATAGAAGAAAAATAGGAATTTGATACACCAAGCTTTGAACATACGGTATCAAGTGACAGATCTGCATCTGTATACTCATCATGAACAATATTTTTTGCTTCTGAAATAAGGTAACGCAGTGAAGAATTTCTGGCATTTTTTAGTTCATCACTGATCGATAGTGCTACTCTGACAAGCCAGGCCATTAATGCACTTTCATCCATCTTTGTAATTTCTTCATACGCATTTTTGATTTCTCCGGCATGATCTTCAAATTTCATATGATTATTTCCACAGAAACGATATAGATGCCCTACAATTTCCAGCACAGTAAAATTATACTGCATAATTGTTTTTGCATTATCTTTTAGTTCCTTCACTAAAGAAAAAACTGCATCTTCAATGTCTTCACGTACCCCAATATGAACTGCCTTGAACACATCATTCATATTAATATCATCTGGCTGCATGGAAAGTCCCTGCCCCTTCGGTGCAATATCTGCAATATTGATAGAACAACCTGATCCGTAAATAACACGATACGAAAGTGCTTCCCATGCCCCTTCATAGGAAAAACGAAGATTTGATACTTCATTGCACACCTTACCTATTCCAGCAGTAACAACTGCACCAAAAAAGCGGTCTGCCCATTTGCAGAAGCGGTCACAGTCATCTGTCAGTCTCGTGATTTCATCTTCTTTGCCTAAATTTGCTACCATAACAATATTTCCCAGATAAGAAAAATATCTGCAGTCCCATTTGCCGCGGAATTTTTCCTTTACTTCTCTTTGTACAGATATCGAAAGCAGAAGTGGTGTCATCCCGTCAGGAACATGATTTTCTGATGTATGGAAAACAGCGCAGCAAAAATACGGTCCTGGCAAAGAAATCTGATAATCATTTAAATATTTATTTATTTCACTGTCCGAAATGCGTCCCTCCACAAGAGAGCAAAAGAAATTTGTTTGAAGTACAGGAAGGGAATCTGTATAGTACTGCTCTAGCTTTCTGACATTTAATTTTTCTTCTCTCTCTTTATCGAGTACGTTTTTTAATCGTTTGAGACATTCAGAAAGCTCATTGGCATTGATCGGTTTTAATATATACTCTTCAACTTCAAGATGAACTGCTTCTTTGGCATATTCAAACTCGTCAAATCCGGTCAGAATTAAAATTCGCACGCCTGGATTCTCTTCCTTTAAATTACGTGCCAGTTCCAATCCATTCATATATGGCATTTTGATATCGGTAATGACCACATCTGGCTGCAGTTTTTCTGCTATTTCCATAGCTTTTACACCATTCTGTGCTTTTCCGATTACCTCAAATCCCAATTCTTCCCAATTAATTCTTTGTTCAATTGCATTTCTGACTTCTTCCTCATCATCTACAAGAAGTACTTTATATGTAGTCATCTATATTCCTCCATGTTTACTAAGAAATCTTTCTGCATTTACAAAAAATGGCACGAACTTCTTTATAAATAGATTCGTGCCATCTTCATTATACTCTTTTTTTACCAATTTTCCACTAGTAATATTATTTTTTTATACATTTTTTGTGCATTACTTCTTCTTTACGTACTTGAGACAGTCAAGTGTAACTGCTACGAGAATGATAATACCTTCAAAGATAAACTGAAGGTTTGTATCAATACCAAGAATAGTAAGGGAATAAGTCAGTGCAGTGAAGATAAGTACACCAGTTACAACACCAGAGATCTTACCAATACCACCAGTAAAGGATACACCACCAACAACGCAGGCAGCGATGGCATCCATATCCCATCCTTGTCCATAAGCTGCACTACCAGAACCGATCATACGATTACATTCCAGCCAAGCACCAAATCCATACAGGATACCTGCAAGAACGAATGCGCCCATTGTTACTGCAAATACAGAAATACCAGATACAGCAGCTGCTTCTGGATTACCACCAACTGCATACAGATTCTTACCAAACGTTGTCTTATTCCAGATAAACCATACAACTGCAACTGCAACAACTGCCCACAAAATAATGGTTGGGAAATTTCCAATTCTTGGAATAAACATTGCCGGGATGGAAGAATCAATTGCTCCAAAGGATACACCCTTTGTTGCATATGTTACAAGACCAAAGATAATAAGCATGTTTGCCATGGTAGAGATAAATGGATGCATCTTAAATCTTGCCATAAAGAAACCTGCAATTGATGCAAATCCAGTTGTCAGAATCACACATACAAGCAGTGCAAAGATTGCACGAGCTGGCGCAGGGATTCCAGTAAAGTCAAAGATATGGCCAAATACACCACCTGTATTAATACCATTGTGCATAATAATGGTTGCTGTTACCATACCCATACCAACCATTCGGCCTACAGAAAGATCAGTACCGGTTAACAGAATCAATCCTGCTACACCAAGAGCCAGGAAGATACGAGGTGATGCCTGCTGAAGAATATTCAAAATATTAGCTGTTGTCAGAAGCTGCGTATCCTTTACAACTGGTGTTATAAAGCAAAGTGCGATAAAAATCAGGATAATTACAATATAAAGTCCGTTCTTATAAAGGAACTGCGGTGTATTAAATGTATACTTGTAATTTTCCAGTTTCTGAAGCTTCTTCTGTCCATAAGTAAACTTTGACATACGAAGCAAATCAATCAGATGATACTGATGCACAAATGCCTCATGCTTTCTGTCCTTGATTTCCTGAAGCTTTGACTCATGCACCATCTGTGCATCATACAGACGATTCTTATATACATACTTCTCGTCCTTAAGCTCCTGCTTATCTGTCATTCCGGAGATTGTGCGCTCGTGCTCTGCTTTCAGCTTCTCACGAACTTTTACATATTCTGCATTCTCAGCTTCCTTTTGAGCTGCACAGCTTGCTACAACCTTATCGTAATAATCTTTCTTAAAATGAGTCTTCAAATAAGATTCTGCATCTGCAATCAGCTTGGAAACTTTATCTTTATTTGCAGCTTCTACCTCTCTTGCCTTTACAAGAAGTGCCTGATCCTTTCGGATAATCTCATTCTGCTCCTCTTTTGTATAATTCTTATCTTCCTTTGTTAAAGAGATATGTGTCTTTAATGCCTGCACCTGATCAGAACCATCTACACGCAGGGCATCTATCTGTGCCTGTATTTTACCAACATATTCATCAATCGGCTTTAAAAGCTTTGCTTCCTCTTCTGCCGAAAGATATCTCATATCATTTGCCATAGCTCTCGTACTCCTCTCTATTACAAATACTTTGCACTAAGTCTAAGCAGTTCTTCCTGATTTGTTTCCTTGGTGTTTACAATTCCTGCCAGATGACCATTTGACATTACACCGATTCGGTTTGTAATTCCAAGAATCTCCGGCATCTCAGATGAAACAACAATGATTGTCTTTCCCTGCTTAGCCATATCAATAATCAGTTCATAAATCTCGTACTTAGCACCAACATCAATGCCTCGTGTCGGATCATCCATCATGAAAATCTTTGGTGAACGCTCCAGCCATCTTCCAAAGATTGCCTTCTGCTGATTTCCACCAGAAAGGTTTGCAATCATATCATCCGGTCCCATGCACTTTGTATGCATAATACGAATTTCTTCTGCAGTTGCTCTTACCATTTCATCCTTAGATAATGCAATTCCAGATTTATACTGACTCATATTAGCAATTGTTGTATTAAAGGTGATATCTGCTTTTAAGAATAATCCATCAGCCTTACGTTCCTCAGTAATTAACGCAAATCCATGATCCATTGCATCTTTTGATGAATGAAAATTCATCAGCTTATCATCATAGTAGACACGTCCGGCTGCTCTTGTACGAATACCAAATATCGTCTCAAGAAGCTCTGTACGACCAGCTCCAACCAGACCATATAAACCAAATATTTCTCCCTTTTTTACATCAAAGGTTATATCTTGAAGCTTCGGTGCATATTTCGTAGATAAATGCTCTACTCTTAAAATCACATCACCCGGTGTATTATCAACAGGCGGGAAACGATTATCTAATGATCTTCCTACCATAGCAGAAATCAATTCATTCATATTGGTATCACTACAGTTTTTAGTCATTACAAGAGCACCATCTCTAAGAACAGAAACCTGGTCACAGATCTCAAAGATCTCATCCATCTTATGAGAGATATAGATCAGTGAAATTCCCTGTTCACGAAGCTGTCTCATCATCTTGAATAATTTTTCAACTTCTGGTGCTGTCAGAGATGAGGTTGGCTCATCCAAAACAATCACCTTTGAATTATAAGAAATTGCCTTTGCAATTTCACACATCTGTCTCTTTGAAACAGACATCTTCTTCATCGGCTGTGAAAGATCTACCGTAATGCCAAGCTTACGGAATAAATCAGAAGCCTCTTTTTTCATTCTTCCCTCATCAATTACTCCGAGGGATGTTTTTGGGTAGCGACCAAGAAACAGATTGTCAATTACGTTTCTTTCCAGACATTGATTCAACTCCTGATGAACCATTGCCACACCATTTTCCAAAGCATCCTTTGGACCTGTAAAGCTAATCTCTTTCCCGTCTAAAATTATTGTTCCTTCATCTTTTTGATACGTACCAAAAAGACATTTCATCATTGTCGATTTACCAGCACCATT
>OGSD01001794.1_pt1 | contig 19272 bp, 12 predicted proteins | sample 1553571 | NCBI WGS metagenome assembly OGSD01 (sample SAMEA2580072, study PRJEB22360) | human gut metagenome | biome: human gut; feature: human-associated habitat; material: faeces | place: Denmark | collected 2008/2010 | reverse complement strand
GGCGGCAAACCGCGCGGGTGTGGGGGGTGTCGCCCCCGCCGATGGCCAGTCCCGAGGTGGTCGACGAGGCCTGCGGCGTGAGGCGCATGATGTCGTTCATGCTGCGGTTGACCGTAGGCATCAGTTCGATCTGCTCGTTGGAGATGCTGGTGACCGCCCCTGCGCGGTTGACGTTCATCGAACTGTTCTTGCCGTCGGCCGTGATGACCACGGCTTCGAGCTGCTGGCTGTCCTTGAGGAAAGCGTCGCGCTTGAGGGTCTGGCCCAGCGACAGCATCAGTCCCGGGAATTCGACGCTCTGGCAGCCCACGAACGAGAAGGTCACCGTGTAGGGACCTCCCGTGCGCAGTCCTTGCAGGTTGTAGCCGCCGTTCTTGTCGCTCACGGCGCCGTACTGCGTGCCTGAAGGGGTGTGCACGGCGATGACCGTGGCGCCGGCGAGCGGCTGTCCGTCGGCGTCGGTCACCGTGCCGTTCATTCCCGAAGTCGTCACCTGCGCATCGGCTGCGCAAAATGCGAAGACCGAGAGCATGAGAAGGAAAAATTTCTTCATAAACGTTGGTTTTTGTGAATAAGGGATTTTTTTAGGTTTCGTTGTAGATGGATCGTTTGTTTCCTTTTTCGCGGCGTTTCGGTTTCCGGATTCGGCCGTTTTGAGAAAACGGCGAGAGACATTCCCGTTGCAGGAACATCCCTCGTCAGTCGTATGTGTGTCCTGAAAGAGCTTTTCGCCAATCGTGGGAACTCATTTCCGGGGTGTCTGTGCAGACGATTTCGGCCATTCTTTCCATGACGCAAATATATATCAAATATTTGTGAGCCGCAATAGAATAGCGCAAATTTTCAGTCGACGATATTTCAACATTCCGGCCTCCCGGTCCGGAAGCCTGCGGCACGTTCCTTGCGCGGGGCCGGGGTATGCTTTCGGTGCGTGAAAAATACTGGCGTTATTCGCTTTTCGTGCTTATCGCGGGGCTGGGTCTCACGATCTTCGCCGAGCTGACGCCGTTTCTGGGCGGCTTGCTGGGGGCCGTGACGATCTACGTGCTGCTGCGGCGTCAGATGTGGTTCTTGAGCGAACGGCGGCGGTGGCGGCGGAGCCTTGCGGCGTCGCTGCTGCTCGGCGAGGCGATCTTCTTCTTCCTCGTTCCGATCAGCCTGATCGTCTGGATGGTCGTCGACAAAATCCAGGGCGTGGCCCTCGATCCGCAGTCGGTCATCACGCCCGTCCGGCACGTCGCCGGACTCATCCAGCAGAAAACCGGCTACGACCTCTGGTCCGAGAGCAACCTGCAATCGGTGCTGGGCTACCTTCCCAGGGCGGGGCAGTGGCTCGTGGGCGGCATCGTGAATTTCGCCGTCAACCTCGTCGTGCTGCTCTTCGTGCTCTATTTCATGCTGATCGGGGGCCTGCGCATGGAGACCTACTGCCGCGAAATCCTGCCGTTCGACCGCTGCGCGGCGCGCAGCGTGATGCGCGAAATCCACATGATCGTGCGCTCGAACGCCATCGTCATTCCGCTGCTGGCCGTCTCGCAGGGCGTGGTGGCCTATGTCGGTTACCTGGCCTTCGGCGTTCCCGAGCCGCTTTTCTGGGGCGTGCTGACCTGCTTCGCCACGATTCTGCCCATCGTCGGTACGGCCCTCGTGTGGCTTCCGCTGGCGGCCTACATGAGCCTCGACGGCAACTGGGGGCAGGGCGTCGGGCTGGTGATGTACGGCACGCTGGTCGTCACGCAGGTGGACAACCTCGTGCGGATGGTCATGCAGAAGAAAATGGCCGACGTGCACCCGCTCATCACCATTTTCGGGGTCTTCATCGGCCTGTCGCTCTTCGGCTTTATGGGCGTCATCTTCGGGCCGCTGATGCTGGCGATGTTTGTCTTCTGCGTCAATGTCTTCAAACGCAGATACCTCGACGGGCTTCCCGACCGGGAACTGTTCCAGCCCGGCGGCAGATCGGGCGGATGATCGTTCTGTTTCCCGTCTTTTTTACGGAAAGAAAGCGGCCGGGGCGTTTTTCCTGAAAATTCCCCGAAAAAAAGTTGCATATTCGTGAGGGTTTATTACCTTTGTTATTCGAATAACAATAGATTCGTGCCAAAGAACCCTTAAATGATATTACAAAATGGCGAGAAATCTCAAAATCAGAGACCTTACGTTGCGTGACGGCCAGCAGTCGTCCTTCGCGACGCGTATGAACCAGGAGCAGATCGACCGCTGCCTGCCGTTCTACAAAGATGCCAATTTCTATGCGATGGAGGTGTGGGGCGGCGCCGTCCCCGACTCGGTGATGCGTTATCTCGACGAGAATCCGTGGACGCGCCTCGAAACCATCCACAAGGCAGTGGGCGATGTCTCGAAACTCACGGCCCTTTCGCGCGGCCGCAACCTGTTCGGCTACTCGCCCTATACGGACGAAATCATCGACGGCTTCTGCCGCAACTCGATCCGGAGCGGTTTGGGCATCATGCGGATCTTCGACGCCCTGAACGACGTCGACAACGTGAAATCGACCGTCAAATACGTCAAGCAGTACGGCGGCATCGCCGACTGTGCGGTTTGCTACACCGTGGACCCGAAATACCCCGAACCGGGTTTCTGGGCCAGGCTGACGGGCAAATCGGCCCCCAAGCCGGTCTTCACCGACGCCTATTTCCTCGACAAGGCCCGCCAGATGGCCGCACTGGGCGCCGACATGATCACCATCAAGGACATGTCGGGGCTGATTCCGCCGCGCCGCGTCGCCACGCTGGTGCGCCTGCTGAAGAAGAACCTTTCGATTCCCGTCGATTTCCATACCCACTGCACGCCGGGCTACGGACTGGCTTCGGTGCTTTCGGCCATCATCGCCGGGGTCGACGTCGTGGACACCAACTGCTGGTACTTCGCCGAAGGCACGGGCGCCCCGGCCATCGAGCTGATCCATGTTTTCTGCAAGAAGCTGGGCATCGAAACGGGCGTGAACATGGAGGCCGTGGCCAAGATCAACACCCAGCTGCGGGACATCCGCAAGGAGCTGAACCAGTCGGTCTTCGGCGTCGAGAAACCCGAGCCGAAGGCGTTCAACCCGGTGACCGACACGCTTCCCGCCGAGATCGACGCCCTGTTCGACCGGGCGATCGCCGCGGCGCAGCACGACGACGAGAACGCCACGATCGACGCCTGCCGCAAGATCGAGGCCTATTTCGGCTTCCCGGCTCCGAACGAACTGGTGCAGAAGGCCGAGATTCCCGGCGGCATGTATTCGAACATGGTGGCCCAGCTCAAGCAGCTCAAGGCCGAGGAGATCCTGCCCCGCGCCATGGAGCTGATCCCTCCGGTGCGCCGGGCCGCGGGTCTGCCGCCGCTGGTGACCCCCACCTCGCAGATCGTGGGTGCGCAGGCCGTCAACTGCGCCCTCGACGAGAAGGCCGGACGTCCGATGTACACCAACAAGTCGTCGCAGTTCGTGGGCCTCGTGAAGGGCGAGTACGGCAAGACGCCGGTGAAAATCGACCCCGAGTTCCGGTTCAAGATCTGCGGCGTGCGCGAGGAGACTCCCTACGACACCTCGAAATACCAGATGCAGCCCAATCCCGAGCTTCCCGAAGCCGGAGGCGTGAAGCTCGCCGCCGATGAAAAGGAGGTGCTGCTGCTGGAGTTGTTCCCGCTGGTCGCCAAGACGTTCCTGACCAATATGAAGGTGAAGGCCTACGAGGCTTCGAAGCCGGCCGAACCTGCCGCCAAGGCCGGGGAGACGCCCGCCGGAGAGACGCAGGCCGTGATCACGGGCAACGTTGTGACGGCTCCGCTGCCGGGCCGCATCATCGAACTCAAAGTGAAGGTCGGCGACGCGGTGAAGGCCGGACAGGAGGTCGCCGTTCTCGAAGCGATGAAGATGGAGAACGCCATCACGAGCGATTTCGCCGGTACGGTCAAGCAGATTCTGGTCCGTCAGGGGCAGACCGTGGCTACCGACGCCGTTCTGATGGAGATCGAATAACACGATCCATTTTTTCCGGACGCCATTCCGTCCGCAGCGCCCGGTGCGTTGCGGGCGGAACTTTTTTTCGGAGGCTTCGGTCGTGATCCCGGACGCTTCCGCGACGATGCTGCCTGCCGCATTGCAGTACGCTGTCCCGAGCGCATCGGCCGCCGCGCCCGGGCGCGGACCGGGGCTTGCCGGGGATGTGGAGGACGCCTTGCGGACCTTGCTTCCGATGCTGCGCGAACGTTCCGACCGGACGTTCCTCCGACCGCCGGCTGAAAATCTGCGGCGTCTTGTGCGACGACATGACCGTCGCGCCCGTGGCCACGGCCACGAGCAATCTGAAACACCTCTGCGAACTGGTCTGACCGGTGCGGCGAGGCTACTCTTCCGGCGTGGGGGCTTCGTCCGTCCGGTCGGTGTAGAGAATTCCGTCGAGATGGTCTGTTTCGTGCTGGAAGATTACGGCCGTGAATCCGTCGATCGTCTCCGTTTTTTCGGCGAACCGCTCGTCGGGGTAGCGCAATACGATCCGCTGCGCCCGCACCACCGTGCCCGCTAATCCCGGAATCGAGAGACATCCTTCCCGTCCCGGGGCGGTTTCGGCCGACGATTCGACGATCTCCGGGTTCAGGTAGAATTCGAACGGCTCTCCGGGCTTGTCGAAACGCTGCACGGCGATCATCCGCCGGAGAATCCCCACCTGCGGGGCGGCGATGCCTACGCCCGTGTTCTGCGGGTCCTGCACCGTCGCGAGCATCCTGCGGCGCAGGACGGCGTAGTCGTCCGTCCGCAGCATCCGCCCGGTCACCGGAGCGGCCTTTTGACGCAGGACGAGCGAGTCGGCCGGGTCTCCGACGGTCAGTATGCGCATGATTTCTCCCTTCCCGGCGTGAATGGTCTCCTCCTCTGCGGCGCTGAACCCTCCGGAGCATCCGGCGAACGCCAGCGTTGCGGCCGCGCAGGCCGCCAGTATCGTTTTCTTTTCCATGATAGCCGCTGTTTCTGTGAATAGGCTTTTTTTCGGTAATTCGCCCGGGTTTTTCCGGATAACGAAAAAACGGAGATCGTTTAGACCTCCGTTTCCTTCCGTAGCGGGTCCGAGACTTGAACTCGGGACCTCATGATTATGAATCATGCGCTCTAACCAGCTGAGCTAACCCGCCATTGCTGAAAGCGAGTGCAAAGGTAATAGAAATTTTCAATCGTGCAAAATCTTTCGGCAAAAAAACACCGTAAAATTTATGATTCCGGGTTGTGGCATTGATTTTGAGCGCGCTACGGAAAAACCGCAATCTATGTCTCTTACCCAATCGGCGCGTGCCGGAATCCGTGATGCGCTCGGTGTTGTCAAACTCATCGCCGGACTGGTGCTCCTCGTGGCCCTCTCGTGGGAGATCATTGCCGGCGACCATGTCCACGTGTCCCGCACCTATCTTGCGATCCAGTTCGTCGTCTGCCTCGTTTTCCTGTGCGATTTCTTCGTCCGCTGGGCCGCTGCCGAACGTCCGGGCCGTTTTTTCTGGCGCAACCTGCCGTTCCTGCTGCTTTCCGTACCCTACCTGAACATCCTGGCGTGGAGCGGCGTCGACATGACCCACGACTGGGGCGTGCTCGTCGGGCTTATCCCGCTGCTCCGGGCCTTCCTGGCCATGGTGATCATCGTGCGGTGGCTGGTCTCCGAAAACAGGATGCGGAGGCTCTTTTTCGCCTATATCTTCACCGTCGTCATCTTTACCTATATCTCCGGGCTGGTGTTCTACGACTACGAGGTGCTCGTCAATCCCAAGCTCCACGGCTTCGGCAATGCGCTCTGGTGGGCGTGGATGAACGTCACGACCGTCGGTGCGGAGATTTTCCCCGTCACGGCCGTCGGCAAGGTCTTCTGCGTGCTGCTTCCGTCGTTGGGCATGATGTTCTTTCCGATCTTCACGACCTATGTCCTGCAGGAGTACACCCATAAGAAGGGAGAGTAGCCTTCTGTAAACCTCCCGGCCGTTGTTACGGCCGGGAGGTTAAAATTGCCGGAACAGCGTTATTTTACGCTTTTCGGCACACGCGGCTCCGTCAGGACCGGGCGGCGATCCCGTTCAACCCGATCAGCTGCACACGCTGTTCCAGGTCGCCGACGTCGGGCCGCGAGTGCCGCTGGGTGAACGAGCGGTAGTTGTAGACGGTGCGGATCGAACAGTGCAGCAGCGCGGCGATGGTCGCCGTGTCGGTGATGCCCAGGCGGATCAGCGCGTAGATGCGCAGCACGGTGGTCAGCTCGCCGTCGTGACGCCCCTCGGTGCGGGCCTCGTCGGCAAGCAGGCCGTTCATCTCGTCGATGAACGAGGGAAAAAGCCCGAGGAAGGTCTTGTCGAAAAGCGCATAGAACTCCTTCAGCTCGTCGTTGCGGACGTTGCTGCGGGCGTATTCGCGGCGGAGTTCGGCGATCCGGTCGTCGCGCAGCATCTTGTTGACATACTGATACGTACCCGAGAGTTTGTTGATATATTCCGAAATCGTCTGGAGAAAGCCCCCGATATAGACCTCCTTGATCCGGTTGGCATCGGCGATCCGGAGGTTCTGCGCGCTCAGGCGGTCGTTCGTCTCGCGCAGGCTCCGGGCCAGACCGTTGAGTTTGTCGTTCGACTCGCGGAGGGTTTGCTGCACGGCGCAGAGCTTCCGGTTGCGGGACAGCACGTAAAGCCCCGCGGCGACGGCCGAGACGAAAAAGAGCAGGATGACGACGATCAGCACGATGTACATCGTGTGCAGGCGGGCGTTGCGCTCGCTGTAAGCCGCCTCGATCTGCGGCAGGATGGCCATGTCGCGCCACGAGCGGCTCGGGGAGTTGAAGAAACGCGTGTCGCGGATCGCCACGCGGATATAATCCATCGCCCGATCGACGTCGCCCCGGTTGAAAAGCTCCTCGGAGACGGCGCACAGCGACCCGTGGTCACGCACGGCGGACTGGATGTCGGCCATGGCCGAACGTATGAACCAGGCGAGTTCCTCGTCGGGACGCCCCGCCTTCCCCTCGAGCTGCGCCTTGTGGTTGGCGGCCTTGGCGTAGGAGTGGGAATCGGAAGGGACCGAGACCAGCAGGCTGTCGCAGAGGGTCGAAGCCTCGGACCAGTCCTTGCGGACGATGGCATCCATATACCCGTAGTACAGGCTCGTGAAGGTGTCCTCGCTGATTTCCGCCGCGCTGACCGCATAATAGTGCTCGCGCCGGCGGAAAAGGTCGCGGCGTTCGCCCGGCTCGGTCAGGGCGTAGAGTTCGCGGTTCATGCGATGCCGGGCGACATAATAGGATTGCAGCGCCCGGCGGCTGACGTGTACCGTGTCGCGGATGCCGCTCAAGATCTCCTCGGCCTCGTAGAAACGTCCGCCCAGGCTGTAACAGAGCGCAATCCCGGAGCGGGCACGCATGATCAGGTCGTTGTCGCCGGTCTTCTCGGCCAGCGCAAGAGTTCGCCGGAGGTAGAGAAGCGCGAAGTCGCTCTGGTAGGAGTTGTAATTTTCGGCGAGCCGCTCGGTCAAATCGAAACGCTCGCGCAGCGAAAGCCCGTCGCGGGTCAGAGCGCGCTTGAGCGAATCAATGCGGGATTCGCGCCGCGCCGTGTACTCGCCGCTGCGGGCGATCACCCGGTCGAGACTGCGGAACAGCTCCTGCAGGTCGGTCTTTTCACCCGGGGAAGCCGGAGCCGCGGACAGCGCGGAGAACAACGCTGCGGCAAGAAGGAGGATTTTCATTTCAGGTTTCGGTTTAATGCAAACATAGCGTTTTAATAACACAAAAGCAAATCAGAAGAAAGGGCATGTGTATTACAAATGTATTAAAAAGTAAAATATCAAAGTTTCAGCATTTACATAACGCACGGGGGTGTAAAAATCTAAAATGCTGACAATAAGCAATATAAGATTTACATTCATTTACATTTTCGGGCAAGGCCCTTTCCGCATATTTATTAAGGGCTATCTTTGTAATGAAAATATTTTCAATATTCACCCGAAATTTAGCTAAAATTTTCCAAACTTTTTCAGACCAATTAACCTAAATGCTATGAGAACAACTCTATCTCTGAAAATCCCGAAGAGGAGCGTCACCCCGCTGATCGCGGTACTGCTGCTGACCGGCACGGTATCTCTGGGCACAGCCTGCGACGACGACAAGGACTACTCCCGCAGGGAACACATCGAGTGGTCGAACTCGCCCGAGTTCGAAGAAGCGCTGACAGGAACCCTGCACATCCCCGTCAGAGCGTCGAAAGAGCAGGACGCCACTCCGTTCAAAAGGTCCATCTATATCAGAAGCAATGTGGCTTATCAGGTCGGATTCGAAGGCGAAAAGGAAGAGTCCGGAGAACTGCCGGCCGAGGAGTGGCTCAACGTCGACGAAATCAAACGCGGCGTCAGGCCCGGAATCGACGAACTGGTCCTGCTGATCACCCCGCACACGGAGTCCTACGTAGAACGGAAAGGGTGCATCTCGCTGCACACCGACGTCGAATTTCTCAATGAATTCATCGCCGTGGTGCAGGGATTCCCGAAATACACCAAAGATTACGAGGGCAACTTCGACTGGCTGAAGTACGGTTCGGCGGAACCCCTGGAGACCCGGGGCGAAACGCCGATCGACAGCTGGACCGCCGACCAGAAGAAAATGGGGTTGGAATCGACGCCCGCACAGGAGGGAGGCACGGCCTACTGCTACGGCAAAAACGGCTACGTCAAACTCGGCGACGACGCCGGACACGGAGCCAACCTGCTGACCCCGTACGATCCGGGCATCCGGAACGACACGGCCGCCATGGTCCGTTTCAACGCCATCGCTTATGCGGCGGCCGACGGCACGAAAGACAACGACGAACTGACCGTGCGGATCACGGGAGGCGGGCAGTTCGCCGACGGAACCACCGAGAAAACCGTCCGTGTGGGACACCTCGATCCCACGGCCGCGGAGCTTCCGACGGCCATGTGGAAAAACTCCCAGCAGGAGTTCATCATCTTCTCCCACCCCAAAAATCCCTTTACGAGCAACACGCGCATGGAACTGATGGCCGGCAAATACGAGATGGAGAGCGGCAACACACGCATCTTCATCGACAACCTCTACGTGCTGCGCCTGAAATGGTACGATTTCGAAGACCTGTTCGGCAAACTCCCCTGGGAACAGAATGCCCCGCGACACTAAAAACCCAAACTACGACATACGATGAAAAAATTCTACACCAAGCGCTTCAGCCTGATCTGCGCCTTCGCCGCCTCGGCCCTATTGCTCGGGGGGGGGTGCAGCGAGGATGAAACGGAGCCGGCTATCGGCTCGAAAGGCGTCAGCAGCGAAGTCTTCGTCTCCAGCGACGCAGGCTCCCGCACCATCAAGGTAGAGACCTCCGGACCGTGGCAGGCGCGGCTCACGCCCGAGACCAGACTCTGGGTCTCGGTCGACGGCGCCGACAGCGGCGAAACGGGCGGCTCGCTCAACCTCAATTACCGGACCAACAACTCGCTTCCCCGCAAGGGAACCATCCTCGTCTCATCGGCCCGCCAGCAGGTCGTCGACACGATTTACCTGATGCAGTACGGCACGACGCCGCTCCTGGAGTTCAAGTACATCGAAAAACAATATTCGTCCGTTAGCACGATCGACTCCGTTGCGATCGACACCAACATTCCGCTGTCCAAAAAAATCTACTGGACGGTCGTTTACGACGAGAATTCCGCTGCCGAACCGTGGGCCGACAGCGTCAGCTACGCCCAGGATTTCAAATATTTCCGGTTCCGGATCGCCGACAACAAGAAATTCGAGCCCCGCGCGGCGCGATTCCGGCTCCGATTTCAGGACGACTGGGGCGAAGATCACACAACCTATTTCACAGCCTATCAGGGTATCCCGGGCGGTACGGCAGAGACCCGCGAGATGACCTTCGAGGAGCTGCGCGGGCTGATCGCGGAGGCGGAAGGCGAGATCACCCTCGATCAGGACATCGCCGTAAGCGGCACGGTCATCAGCGACTGGGCCTCGCCCAACATGGCCGGAAGCCCCATGCCCAAGGCCGCGGAGAAACCCGACCTGGGCATCAACGACTGCACGGCCTACATGCAGAACGCCGACGCCTCGCTGGGTCTCGCCCTCGTCACGACCGACGCCCAGCAGAACAACCTGCAACGATATGACAAACTCAAACTCTGGTGCAAGGGCCTCACGCTGACCAAGCGGAGCAACCCCGAGCGCTACACGCTCAGCGGCGTGACGCAGGACCACATCGTCACCAAAGAGGCCGGAACGGCCGAAGAGCTGCCCGCGAAACGGCGCTTCATCGACCAGCTGACCGACGCCGACATCTACACCCAGGTGACGCTCAAACGCTGCCAGATGGCCGTGCGCACCGGACGTTTCATCCCCGTGCACATCAACTACACCAACAGTTTCAACAACTACTACCCCGCGGCCGTACTCGACCGTCACGGCGACATGATCTACCTGATGACCAACCACGGCTGCGACTGGCGTTTCAAGGAGATGCCCGACGGCGAGGGAACGATCACAGGCATCATCGTACACGAGCCTTACACCTTCTTCGAGCGGGGCGGCGACATCGGCCGTTACCAGATCCGCAACGTGACGCGCGAGGACATCGCGCTGGACGAGTCGGCCGACAACGTCTTCTCGGCCGTGGCCGTGGAGTGGAGTCCCGACGGCAGCAAGGACCCCCGCGCCTACGCATTCCCGCAGTATCCGCATCCGGCAACCGACAGCGGTCAGGCGCATTGCGTGGCCGCAACGACGGGTTCGGGACTCTCGTTTATGAGCACCTACGCCTGGCTGGCCGTCGGCAGCGCCTACCGGGCCGCCGAAAACGGGCTGACCATCAACAACGCCTCGTGGGGCCACAAACAGCTGTGGGACACGGCGAAGAACACGGGGAACTCCCTGATCTTCGAGTTCTCGACGCAGGGCGTCAGCTCCACGCAATGCTCCTTCGTCTTCACCTGCCGCTACCACTCGGCACAGGGCGGACTGCGCTACTGGACGGCGGAATATTCGCTCGACGGCGACAACTGGAAGAAGCTCACCGATTTCACGGTTCCCGACAACGGCAACTGGGGCAATATGCAACTCGAGCAGCTTTCGGGCGACAAGAACGTGTGGATGCAGGTTCCCACCGAGATTCTGGGACAGAGCGTGGCATGGATCCGCCTGCGCCCCGTGCAGAACAAGATCGGCACGGCGACGACCTACGACACCGCGACCATCGCATCCAACGGACAGGTAGCCAACGCATTCACCGTCTCCTACGCAGCCCTGCGTTACAACAAATAAACCAGCGAACGACATGAAAACATACGACACGATACAGATGCTGCGCCGGCTGGCTTTCGGGGCGACGCTGCTCACGGCCACGGCCCTGCTGCCCGCCTGCGACGACGATCCCGCCGCACCGGACGAGGAACTGACGACCGATCCGGGAACGAGCGTCCAGCCCGAAACCCTGCGTTTCATCAGTTACAATATTCTCGAGGGCATGAAGCTCGACAAAGCCCAGAACTTCGACAACTTCGTCGACTGGGTGAAGGAGAAGGACCCCGACTTCATGGCCCTCTGCGAGTGCAACGCATTCACCGAGGAGTCGCTCACGGCCCTTGCCGGCCGCTACGGGCACCCCTACGCCATACTCTGCAAGGAGAGCGGATTTCCGGTGGGGCTGACGTCGAAATACCCCATCGAACTGCGCAACCGCCTGCTCGAAGACGTTCCCCTCTGGCACGGAGCCATCCACACCCGCATCAAGGACATCAACGTCGTGGTGCTGCACCTCTATCCTTTCGGAACCTATCCCAACGGGCAGGGCGCAGCCGGGACGGGCAACACCTACCGCGACCGGGAGATCAACTGCATCCTCGACAGCACCATCCGCCGCTATCCGGTGGAACCGCTGTGGCTGATGGCGGGCGACTTCAACTCCTATTCGCCCAAGGATGCCGACGCGATGCCCGCGAACACCTATTTCGAGACGCATTCGATCGTACTCAAGAGCGGCTACTGCGACGCCCTGCGCGACCGCCACAGCCAGTTCTTCCACACCGTTCCCACCCCCTACAACGGCGAATCGACGGCGGATCAACGGCGGATCGACTTCATCTACGCCTCGCAGGCCGTGATGCGTGAAATAACCGACTCGCGCATCATCTACGACGAATTTACCGCCACGCATTCGGACCACTACCCGGTGATGATCGAATTCCGCCACTACCCCTCCGGGAAGCAAGCATCAGGAGTTGCACTTAAATAAAAATTCGCATGAAACAATATATCATATTACTGATCCTGCTGGTTTCGGGAGCGCTGACGGCAGCGCCTGCCTTCGCGCAGAAAAGCGGAACCAAACATACCGTAACGGGCAAGGTTACGGACCAGAGCGGCGAGCCGCTGATCGGCGCGACCGTACTGGTGACGGGCACGACGAACGGCGCCAGCACCAACGCCACGGGCGATTATTCGATCCAGGTTCCCGAAGGCGCTTCGCTGACCTTCCAGTACATCGGCTATGAAGCCAAAACCGAAAAGGTCGGCGCGCGCACGAAGGTCGACGTGAAACTCGAACAGAGCAAGCAGACCATCGACGAAGTGGTCGTGATCGGCTACGGCACGGTGAAGAAAACCGACCTGACGGGTTCGGTGGCCAACGTCAAGATGAGCGACATCAAGGACGTGCCGGTGGTTTCGGTCGACCAGGCCCTCCAGGGCCGCATCGCCGGCGCCGACATCATGGCCACGACCGGAGAGCCGGGCGCCACGACCTCGATCCGTATCCGCGGCACGCGCTCGATCTCGGCATCGAACGAACCGCTGATCATCGTCGACGGCGTCATCGACGGCATTCACGACCTGAACGACATCAACTCCTCGGACATCGAGTCGATCTCGGTGCTGAAGGACGCCTCATCATGGATGCCACGGAGTTCGCCCGCTACCGCAACGACTACGCCTATTTCTTCTCAAGCGCCGACGGCAACGATAAAATCGAACCCGACTCGCCGATGTCGAAATACCCCTTCCCCAACCCCGAGGCCAAAGGCGTCGGCACGAACTGGATCGACGCCATCACGCGCACGGCGCTCTACCAGAATTACGACCTTTCGATTTCGGGAGCCTCCGCGAAAAGCTCCTACTACGCCTCGGCCGGATTCAACGAAACGCAGGGAATCATCGACAACAGCGGGCTGAAACGTTACTCGGCGCGCCTGAAAGTCGACCACGAGTTCGCCAAATGGCTCAAGGCCGGACTGAACCTGAGCTACACCTACCGCGATCAGGACGAAAACCTGGCCACCATCGGCGGAACCAACTGGTGGAACGCCGCCGTGTTCCTCAGCCCGTTCCTCTCCCCCACATCCGATATGAACGACCTGTGGTACTCGGGACAGAAATTCAACAACCCGCGCATCATGCTCGATCACTGCCTCAAGAACGCCCGGCGCATTTCGCTCAACAACAGCGCATTCGTCGAAGTGACCCCCGTCAAGGGTCTGAAGCTGCGCAGCCAGTTCACCTACTACTCCTACCAGCGCCACGGACGCTACTACGAGCCGGGATACCTGCCTGCCAAGAAGGAGAACGAAGGCGGTTACGCCAAACGTGATGAATACGACGACACGAGTTTCTCAAGCGAGAATACGGTCTACTACGAATTGCGCCCCAAGAGCGGCCACAATTTCGACGTGCTGGGCGGATACACCGCGCAGATCAAGTACGACAACAACCTGAGCATCACCGGGCGCGGCTACACGCTCGACGAACTCACCTGGAACAACATGGCCGCGGTTCCCGACAAGCAGAACACCTCGATCAGCACCAACCACACGGACTGGACCAAGATGTCGGTGTTCGGACGTCTGAACTACAACTACAAGGAGCGTTACTACGTTACGTTCACGGCCCGTTACGACGGCGCCTCGAACTTCGCCGCCAACAAGAAATGGGGATTCTTCCCCTCGGCGGCCCTCCGCTGGAACATCGCCAACGAGAAGTTCCTGCAAAAAGCCAAGTGGATCGACGAACTGGCCCTGCGCGCCAGCCTCGGACGCACCGGCAACGACGCCATCTCGGCCTACCGTTCGCTGGCGGCCGTCGGCAACTCGACGAGCGGCTACCTGATGGGAGGCACGCAGCAGCTGGCGGTCTACCCGTCGCGTCTGGCATCACCCGACCTGACGTGGGAAACCTCCGACCAGTATACCCTCGGAGCCGACATCTCGCTGTTCGACGGACGGCTCAACGTCACGGCCGACGCCTATCTGATCAAGACCCGCGACCTGCTGCTGACCGTACAGGTAGCCTCGCAGACGGGTTACACCAACTACTTCGCCAACGCCGGACGCACCACCAACAAGGGGTGGGAACTCACCGTCGAAAGCCGCAACATCGTCCGTCCGAAATTCCAGTGGTCGACGACCCTCACCCTGTCGCGCAACAGGCAGATGGTGGACGACATCGCCTCGGAAGACTTCGTGACAGCCTACTCGTCGCCGTCGTCGTCGGGAACCACCTACATGATGTACGGCTACAAGAAGGGCTACACGCTCAACGCCCTCTGGGGATTCCGCTACGGCGGCGTATGGCACAACCAGGAAGAGGTCGAGCGCAACAAGATCACCAAGGCCTACGCCTCGGCCAGCGGCAACACCTTCAAGCCCGGATACGCCCGCTATCAGGACATCAACCACGACGGAGCGCTGAACAGCGACGACCTGGTCTACCTCGGATCGGCCGACCCGGACCTCTACGGCGGTATCCAGAACACGTTCAACATCCATAACTTCACATTCAGCTTCTTCTTCAACTACTCGATCGGCGGCAAGATCTACAACGTCGCCGAACTCTGGATGGGCAACGGTTCGCCCTATACCAACCAATACAAGTACATGCAGAACTCCTGGCATCCGGTCCGCAACCCGAATTCGAACCTGCCGATGGCCGGCAGCTACGACGCCCTGCCCAGCGACCGGCTGGTGCACGACGCAAGCTACCTGCGGCTGAAGAACATCTCCGCGAGCTACACGTTCGACATGCGCAAGGTCACCAAAAACCGCCTGCGCGACATCCGCGTAAGCGTCAGCGGCGAGAACCTCTACCTGTGGAAGAAATACAACGGATTCGACCCGGACGTTTCGACATCGAGTTCCAACTCGGCCCTGCGGCGCGTCGACATCGGCGCCTATCCCAAGCCCCGGACCATTATTTTCAGCCTCCAGATCAGATACTAACAGCCAAGACCATGAAATCATACAGTTTCCTGAAAAAATACCTGCTGGCAGCCACGGCAACCGCCGCCCTGCTGTTCAGCGCGTGCGACCTGGACGAACACCCCACGTCGTTCGTAGGACCCAAGGAGTACTACAAGACCCGGGCGCAATGCCTGGCGGGCCTGAACGCCTGCTACATACCGATCAACAGCATCTACGACTACTGTTTCCTGATTATGACCGAAGGCGTCACCGACCTGATGTACATCGCTTCGGGAACCAAGGACGCCCAGCTCGACATATCCCCCGCGAAGCCGCTCAACGGCCAGAAGATATGGACCCAGTGCTACAAGGGCGTCATGTACTGCAACTCGACCATCGCCGCCATCGAACGTTCGCCCCTGAACGACATCAAGGAGTCTTCGGAAGCCGACAAGTTGCCGCTGCTGGCCGAAGGCGTGGTCATCCGCTCGTTCTACTACTGGCTGCTGACCTGCATCTTCGGCGACGTGCCCTTCTACACCAAGGAGGTCGCCGACCAACAGGTGATGCAGGAGATCGCCCACATGGGCCGCATGTCGGCAAAGGAGACCCGCGACTACCTGATCGACGAATTGCAGCGTTACGTGCCCTCGATGGACCAGGTGCGTTCGTCGGAGGTCGCGGACAACCGCATGGGCGCCGCGATGGGCTGGATGATGATTGCCAAGCTCGCGCAGTGGAACCACCGCTGGGACGACGCCCTCGAGGCGCTCGGCGAACTGGAGAAAATCTACGGCGACCTGCAACAGTATCCGCTCGAAGACATCATGTTCCGCAACAAGAACACCCCGGAGTCGATCTTCGAGGTGCAGCGCACCTACACGCCCGGCGGACTGTCCGTCACGACCAACGTGGCAGCCATCACCACTCCGTACCACAACGGCAAGGGCATCTACGACGGCGTGGAGATTCCCGAAATGGGCACGGGCATGACCACCTGGACCTCCATGCGCCCCAACAGCTACTTCTGCGACGGTCTCCAGACCAAAAAAAGCAACGACAAGCGCAAAACGCTGAACATGGCGTGGGAATACGACGGCAAGCCCTTCTCGGGCGTGGGAACCCATCCGTGGCTCGGCCCGAAATTCTGGTGTCCGGGGATGCAGAACACCGCCGACTTCTCCAACCAGAAGGTATTCCGCTATGCCGACGCCATCCTGATGATGGCGGAGTGCTACGCCGAGACGGAGGACTCCGACGAGGCCGTCCGCTACCTGAACATGGTCCGGGAACGCGCCGGAACCACCGCCTACGTCTTCAAGAACAAAGATGCGCTTCTGGAGGAGATCCAGAAGGAGCGCGGACGCGAACTGCTGGGCGAATTCCAGCGCAAGTTCGACCTGGTACGCTGGGGAATCTGGTATCAGATGACCTACGAATACACCAACTACCCGACGCTCAAGGACAACATGCTCCCCTGCCACGAATACTACCCGATCCCCGACAAGGAGGTCGTCTATTCGGGCGGCGCACTCGACAACAAGGCCTATAACGAATACGGCATGTAAGGCCGACGGAACGAACAAAAAAACACAACGATGAAAAATAACCTTACAGACAGCATCTACAAAGCGTGGCGCACGGGCATCCTGCCCCTCGTCACGGCGCTGCTCCTGCTGACCGGATGCGAAATGGATTCGGACATGGACCTGCCGCTGAATGTGGATTCCAACAAATACACGCTGACTTCGGACGCCGGCTCCACCCAGGTGCGGATCTATTCCACCGGCGAATGGTCGGTCCGTCTGTCGGAAGACGTGGAATGGGCCTCCATCAACCGCCTGAACGGCTCGGGAAACACCCCCGTACTGTTCAAATACGGCGCCAACTACGGCGTGCCGCGCGCCGTGGACATCATCTTCACCCGCGGCGGACTCGAACAGGCGGTACGCATGACGCAGGAGGGCGAAGGCCCCATCCTGTCGTTGGAGGAGAGCCGCATCGAGATTTTCAGCAACCCCTGGGACCTCCGCATCGGGCTTGACAACAACCTCCGGGAGGATTACAAACAGATCCGGGACACCATCGTCTATTCGGTGATTCCCGACGAGGACGACGACGAAACGCCCGAGCCGGACGAGGAGTGGATCGAAAACCTGACCGTCGAAACCGACGCCGTCACGTTCAGCACCCTGAAGAACAACTCGCCGCGCAAACGGCAGGCCGCGATCACGCTGACCTATATCGACGCCAAGGAGAAGAAACACGCCGTCACGCTGACCGTCACGCAGGCGACCGAAGAGGCCTGCATGACCTTCACGCCCGACCGCGCCAAGACCACGCGCAAGGCCACGACCATCAAGGCCGAGCTGAAGCACAACCTGGGCAGCCTGCTCGGCAAGGTGGTCTGCACGCCGGTCTACGAAGGCGCGTCGGCCGACTGGATCGAGAACATCACGCTCGAAGACAAAGTGCTGTCGTTCGACGTGAAGGAGAACGACTCGGAAGGCCCGCGCAGCGCGTCGATCGCCTTCTCGCTGCCGGGAACGGCCGGAGAGCTTACGCCCGCGGCGCCGTTCGTCGTCGAACAGACCTACGAAGCCGACTACCGCACGCTGATCAAGGGCGAGAGCGGACAGGTCGTGATCAACAATCCCGAAGCCAGCTTCGAGGGCATCGTGATCAGCGACAAGGACAACGCCAACGTGGAGACGACGCCCAACACGGCACGCAACGCCACCGACTACACGGTGAACGCCAAGACGGCCTACGTGCAGATGCTCGACGGCAGCTACGGATACCGCCTGCAATTCGACGCGGCGGACGACAACACGCTGAAACGCTACTCGCAGGTGAAAATTTCGCTCAACGGCGTGACCCTCACCAAGGAGGCCGATCCCGAACGCTACACGCTCAGCGGACTGACGGCGGCCAACATCGTCAGCCAGACGCCCGGAACGGCCAGCGACCTCATCCGCAAGGAGAAGTCGATCGGCCAGCTCACCGACGAGGACATTTACACCTACGTCTCGCTCCGGGAGGTGGAATTCGCCCTGCCCGACGGCAGCTACACCAACGTCAACGAAGGCTATTTCGGAACGGCCAACCACACCAGCTGCGTACCCCGAACGCTCTGTGACAAGGACGGCGGCGCGATCTCGATGCTGGTCAACAACAAGACTCCCTGGCGGCGCGACGGCAGCGGCATGCCCAAAGGCAAGGGCACGTTGAGCGGCGTCATCGTCCACGACCTCCAGCCCCGCTACGGCTACACCAACGAGGGGTACATCGGCCGTTACTCGGTCCGCGTGCTCGAAAAGGAGGAGATCGACCTCGCCGCTTCGGAATCGAGCTCCAACCGCCAGACGCTCGTGGAGTGGAACTGGAACAACGCCGAGGTCAAGACCAACGCCGACGGAACGATCGCCCCGGATAGGGGCAACGGCTCGCTCTGGTGCACCGACCCCGCAGCCAAATACCTCCTGGACAACGAGTACAACGGACTCACGACCAGCGCCGGGCTGAACAGCAAGAACGCCCTGAAATTCGAGAACACCTACTGGTGGGACTTCGCCGAAAACACGGGCTATGCCGTGGCGCTGAAATTCTCGACCGAGGGCGCCGGCGCAAACCTCTCGCTCAACTTCACCAACTCGCAGGGCAACGCCGGCGGCACGAGCATCTACGGCCCCGTCTACTGGCAGGTGGAGTACTCGACCGACGGGGTGAACTTCACCGTGCTGCCCGAATCGGGCTTCTGCTGCCGGCCGTTCGTCTATTGGCAGGGAGCAGGCGGCAAAGACCTCTCCTACTGCGCCGTCCCGGGCTACGCCGACCGCGTGTTCATCCTGCCGGACGCCCTGCGCAACCGCCCGGAGGTCACGCTGCTGATCAAGGCCCGGAGCACGCAGTGCATCGCCTCGAACACCGCCACGGTGGACCAGGGAGACACGGGCACGATCACATCCGACATGGCGGCCAACAAGCGTTCGCCGATGCGTTTCGGAACCATAGCCGTAAAGAGTAACAAATAAATCCGAACACGATGGAACAGATAAAATCACTGTCGCTAAAAATTGTAA
>OGSD01001775.1_pt1 | contig 19403 bp, 17 predicted proteins | sample 1553571 | NCBI WGS metagenome assembly OGSD01 (sample SAMEA2580072, study PRJEB22360) | human gut metagenome | biome: human gut; feature: human-associated habitat; material: faeces | place: Denmark | collected 2008/2010 | reverse complement strand
TATTTCCGTTTTTATCTACGGTTTTCGTCAGGTTGCTGTTGCAGTCGTAAGTATACGTTTCCGTTCTTCCTTCCGGGTCGGTATAAGAAACCAGACGGTTTTTCGTGTCATACACATACTTGGTTTCCCGGATGGTATCGGATTTCTTTTTCCCGGTTACCAATACGGCATACGTTTTACCGCCATAGGTAAAGGTATCCTTACCGGCATCGTCTTTGGCATTTTCAACTGCCGCTGCCGTTACCGTCAAAGGACCGGTCATACCGGTAAACTGGCGCACCTTATTGCCCTGCTCGTCATAAACATACTGGACATACTGTGCCTTTTCATTTTCCAGACTGCTTTTCACCTGAACGAGATTTCCCTGTTTATCATAAGTATACTCGATTTCTTTGTTCTTGTCACCCTCGATTTGCTCTTTTGTTTCCACAAGGTTGCCGGATTTATCATATTCGTTTACTACGGTCTGGTAACCGGCACTTCCGTCTGTCTTGTTCTGCGGAAGTTCTTCTTTAATCTTACGTCCCAAAAGGTCATAAGTATATGCTGCCGCCACGTTCTCTTTGACGCCGCGCGGACTGTATTCTTTTGTAACCTGTCCCTTACTGTCATAGACGGCTTTTGTTTTCTGGGTCTGCCAGTCGGTTTCTCCTTCTTTTCGGCTCTTGGTCTCGGTTTCGGTTACATTTCCATTTTCATCGTAAGTATAAGAAACCTCTGTCTCATAAGACGGAAGCCATCTGCCATCCTGATATTTTTTCTGAATCGTGTTTTCTTTGACCGTCCTGCCAAAGTCATCGTTTTCATAGGTGGTAACGGTTTCCGTTTTATTTTTTCCCCGAAGATAGGTAGTCGTCTGGGAAAGGTTGTTGCCTTCGGCATCCGTTACGGTTTTTGTAATCGTTTCACTTAACACCGAATCGTTAAACTGGTCGTAAAAATTTGCCGGGTCAACTTCTTCGGTATAAGAAGACGGATTGATTTCCTTTTCATAACCGGTGGTAATCGTCTGTGCCTCGTCTTCTTCGCCGGTTACTTCGGTCTCACTTTTACTGAATTGGAAGGAAGTGCAGTGGGCTTTATCCAGTTCTCCATTCATAAATTCAGCACTTCCAATCTCATTGCCGAGGTCGTCATAAAAGTGTTTGCTGCCGCTTAACAGTTCACTGCCTTTTCCGGTCATGTAAAAGTTTGCCACGGTCTCTCCGTTTTCATTGACAATGAATTTCTTTTCGTCCGGCTCAAATGTGTATGTTTTTTCTTCCAGAAGACGGGATGTTTCTTCTTTTTCTTCGTCGACATCGTCTTCTGTCTCTTCGGTTTCGCTTCCGCCGTTGTCCTCGCTGCCATACTCATAGGTGCTTTCGGTCCAGGTGCCGGCTGCCTCATCTTTGCTTATCAGCGTGTTGCCAAAGCCGTCCTGAATACTGATATTAACCTGTCCGTAAGCATCGACAGTCATGGTTTTTAAACCGTCCGCGGAGGTATATTCCTTGTCTTTGGATTCATACGCGGTTCCCACGGCACGGATGGTTTCGGTTTCCTCACCGGTTTCCTCATCATAAGAAGTTTTGGAGGTCTGTCCGTTTTCATCGGTGTAGGAAAGCTCGTTGCCAAAAGAATCATACGTTGTCTTTTCTTCCACATAACTTCGGTTATCGGATGGGTTTTTCGCAGAAGTAAGCGTGACCTTCGTCTGGGTCTGCTGGCCCAGTGCATTGAAGGTGTAGTCATTCTGAATTACTTCTTTTTCGCCGTCCGTATCGTAGGAAGGATAAACTCTGCCCCGTGTTTCGTTGCCGTGTTCATCGTAAGTAAAATCCGTTTTGGTAAGTGTCCGGTATGCGCCGCCGTTTACACTTTTCTGCTCGGATATGCTGGCATAATCCACACCGTTTGCCGCCATCGTGCTTACCATGCGGTTTTTGGTCTTTGCTCCGCTGTATGATTCCTGCGTAAGCACCGGGCAGACAAAAGCACCGTCCGAATCCGGATATGTTCCTGCCGGATATGTATAGTTTGTCGTGTAAAGGTGTTCTTTACCCTGATTCTTTTTCTGATAAGCGGCGTTTGCTTTTTCAGTTAAAACGTTTCGGCAGCGGTCATAAGTATACCCTTGTTTTGTCGTAACCGCTTTGCCGCCCTTTCCGTACGATTTGTCGGTTTCAAGTACTACAAGAGAACCATTGCCGTTATTATCATAAGAGGTTATGGTTTCTTCTTTTTCTTTGCCATAGTGAATCTCATTGGTAAGAAGTTTATTTTCATTATATATATATAGGCTGACGTTTTTCCTGGTATCCTTTTTAAGCCTTAAAGTATCCGGGTTGATTTTGGATTTCTTATAGGTATAATCATAATACTTTTTGTTGGTTTTATATTTGTTCGGATTAAAACTGCTGACAACGGTTACCGTGCGGAGTCCGTCATTTCCGTACTGCCAGACTTCATAAGCGGTTTTCCAGTTGCCTTTATCGTCTTTTTCCCGCTCCCTGAAATCGTCATAGGAACGGAGTCCGTCGGTTCCTTTTTTCTGGAAATAGTCATACTTTGTACCATTTGATTTCTTTCCGGTTTTATTGTCTTTTTCATACTCTCTGGTGACATAAAACTGCTCCGTCACCACATCTCTCTTCTGTCCGGTTCCCCCTTCTTTTTCACCGCGCAGCGAGCAGGCACGGTACTCATAGTTAGTCTCACTGCCGTTTGCCTTACATTTTGTCAGAAGATAGCTCTGATTGGTGGAAACTCGCTGGGAAGCGATTCCCGCTCCGGAAGTATTCATCAGCCGTTCCACGGTCCGGTAGGTATAGGTTTCCCGGCTTCCATCGACGGTTGCCGCCGTAAGCACAAAGCCGTTTAACACATCTCCGTGATGCGGGGTGTATGTTTTTTCTTCCGTTTCATAAGTAATCGTTTTCTTGGTTACGCCGCCTGCCGCTTCTTTTCCCTGCACGGTGACGGTTTTCAGCACTTTGTCATCACCCTCTCCCTCGTAGTGGAATACAATCTTTCGTCCGACGGAATCGGTAATGGCTGCCAGATGAATGGCATCGGTGTATGTATAGGTAATGGCATTGTCATGAGCGTCTTTTTGCAGCACAACAACACCGTCTTCGTTAAAATAGGTGCGAAGTCCGGTTTTATCACGAAGCAGGTAGGTACAGGAAATGCCATCCACGGTCTGCTTAAAATCCTCCAGTTTTAAATCTTCGTAAGAGTAGCCGCTCAGTCCTTGGATTGCGTAAGTTTTTGCTGCCGCATCGGCGCTCGTTTCAATCCCAATCACACCGGCACTTCCATAGTGAAGATACGCGGGATTTTTTCCCCAGCCCTCTTCTTCTGCCAGTGTTACGGTTTCAATCCACGGAAGATCATAGCGCCATCCGCTGGCAATCCCGTATACGTCATGCCCTTCCCGGCTGACAATCTTCGTCCGCTGGGTTTTGGTTTCAATCGCATCCTCCCCATCCTGTTCTACATTGCGGTGAGCCTCGCCCACTTCATAAGAAACTAAGAGGTCTTTTAACGCTTTTTTATGTTTGGATAACAGGGCACGGTTGACAAGGATTTTGTGCTCTTTTTTGTCCTGTGTCCGGTATTTAACCCATACCGTGTCGATTTCGAGTTTGTCTAAATATTCGACGGTTGCATGTCCGAGATTGGCTTCGTTGCTGTCATAATAGCGGTTGAGTTCCAAGTCCATCCCTCCGGTTCCTTCTAAGGAAAGGTCGGTACGGGAAAGCATGAGCCGCCCGCTTGCCGTGTCAACACCGTCCGGGCACTCTGCCTCTAACGGAGAACCGGCAAGATAGTTCTCATAGACGCCACGAAAAGTATCTCCATAGGCTGCCTCCACTGCTGTCTGATAAGTTTCTCCGGCAGCTTTACTGATGGTGCTGCAGGAGAAAACTGCCACGCCACACAAAACTGCTGTTGTAATTCCGTGAATCACTGCTCTTAAGTCTCTCATAAATTTAAACTCCTCTTCTTCCTGTTATGTCTTTTTTATTTCGGAACCTCGGTCGTTTCTGCCGCCTGCAGCTCCTCTTTCTTTACCACATCGGACCACTTCCGATTGTCCGAGGCTTTTCCTTTTGCCCGAATCAGTTCCATCGCTTTTTTTCCGGTCTGTACCGACAGTTTTTCCGCCTTTTCCAAATCTTCTAAGCGGTAGCCTTCTTTCTGCATCTGGTACTTTATATTTTCATCAATTGTAAAAAACTCTTTTTCCAGCTGTTTATTTGTCTTTTCCCAGTCGTTTGTCTTCTTCTGTATTCTGGCTACTTCTTCTTTGTCGGTTTCATACAAGGCAGCATATACGTCTGCCACCTGTTGGTCATCTTTGGAAAGGGACCGGTAAAGCTTATCCCCCTGCCCCTTTGTAGAAGGCTCTTTCCTCTGCAGTAAAAATAATCCAGCGAAAACGCATAAAATTACTGCAGCCGCCACAAATATTATCTTTTTCCCACATTGCTTTTGTTTCATTGTTTTCTCCCTCCCTGTCTCTTATGACTGCTCTGTCATGGTATAAGCAATTTCCGTCTTACCATCTTTTTTTGCCTCTATCGGAATGGACTGATACGTTTCACAAGATTCACCACGCTCCAGACTTCCGGTTAATTTCCAGACCATTACACCTTTTTTCGGCTGGTATTTTAACAGCGTAACGCCCTCCGCGCCTTCTTTTAAATCATCTTCCTCAGCAAAAGAAGATGCGTTTTGAATCTCCAGTTCCTTTGGATTTACGGAAATCGTAACGACTTTACTTTGTCCTTTTTTTAAGTTTCCGGCGTTGATTTGCAATTCATAATGACTGCCCTGTCTGACTTCCATCTGTTTTTTGGTCGTCTGCACTTTGACGGTGTACTGTTCAACCACATCCAGTACACCAAAGCCTGTCATTTCACCACCTATGCTGTAAAGCTCATTGCCACAGGCCGCTAAAACAGACTCCTGTTTCTTCAGATTCATGGCAGATACTTCGCTCCACTCATCCAGATAAGCGTCGTATACATAAACGTCTTTTGTCTCACTTTCTTTTACCAGATAAATTTTACCGCGAATCACTACCGGTGCCGCAAAACGGTCAGAAACCGTATACGGACACACCGTTCCCGGCTCTTCCCATGTATTTTCTTCCGGCAGATACTCCTCAAAAAATAAACTTGATTCTTTCTCTTTCAAAACAAACACACGATTATCTACGGCTGCCGCTCCGAGAATCGTACTGGTTCCCGGCATAACGGTTGTTTCCCATGTATCTGTATTTAAGTCATAAACATCCACCCGGTCTGTAGCTCCTGCTTTTGAAAAAGCATATACTTTTTTGTCACAAACGGCTGTGGAAAGATTCGTTCTTCCCTCTTTCATGTCTGCCTTTTTCTGCCACTGCTTACTCTCTGTATGATATACATAGACATTTTTCAATGCTTTCGCATCTGTCTTTGTGCTTGTCTGTCCACCGATTACGTAAATATCTTTGCTATCTGCAATCATGGCTGCCTTGCAGATACCGGAGACATTTCCCGGATAATCCGGCAAACTCTCCCATGTTTTCTTTTCCGTATCAAATGCAGCAAAGGAGGAAAGTGAGCCGGTTTCATTCTCACCGCCAAGTACATATAATTTCTCACCTGTTGTTACGACCGATGCATTTTTACGTGATTTCTCCATCGGTGTCTGATAGACCCATTCCGACTGGCTTGCCGTGTTGTAAACCATACGTGAAGCTTCTCCGGTCAGCGTTTTATTTTCTCTTGCCGTAACGGTAAAGCCAAGTGTTTTTCTAACTGTGTCATTTGTATACAGATACTCATAACTTGTGCCGGTCACAATCGTTTCTCCGATTTTTCTGCTTCCATCGTAAATACAGACAACATATTCTTTGGCATGCTCGACCGGCTGCCATGTCAATGTATAACTGTCCTGTCCTTTTATCCCTGTCACTTCCGGAATGGCAAAACGTTTTTTCAAATGCAGCGTATAACTGCCGATTGCTTTGTTTTTTGTACTAACCTTTATGTAACGTCTTTTGTTGTAACTACCCACAAAGGAAAAGTTTTTGTTTGTTCCGGTATTATCCGCATAGCCAACCCGCTCTTTACTCTCGTCATACATGGTTGCCTGCGTATCCATGGCAGAATCGGTATATACCTCATACGCAATGCCCGGTTTCGTGTCAAAGTAGAAATAGTTTTCCTGACCTTCTTTGATAATGTCTCTGGTAATTGGCTCATTTTCTTTTAACTGAACAGCTCCATCAAATCCTACCACTTCATAATTCACGGTAAAATACGGATTTCTGTCTAATTCCGCCTGATATGTGCGATTTGTATTTTCTGCAACCAGACTGGCACCATAATTATTCTCTCCCTGATGCCATCCTTTCACAAGTGCTGTCACATCCAGTGAATAACTTCTTTTTTTCTGGATGCCGGTCTTGGCTGCTGCCTCTGCCTCATAAGCCGGACGGTTGTTGAACGTCAGCTTTTTCGCAGACCATTTATCTTTTACTTTGTGCACAGAAATATCAAATGTTTTTCCTGCTCCCATTTTTAATGTCTTTTTATTTTTGATATGTAACGCTGCACTTCGTATCTGTGCATTCGGCTTTTTCAAATCCGCTATCGCTGACATCTGAACAAATCCAATACATTTATTCGCCTGTAAAAGCAGTGATTTATCATAGGTAAATGTTCCATTTGGTGCTCCACTATAGGCTGCTCCTACTTTTACATTTCTGCTGTGTTTATCCGTCAGATAACTGGTTCGCATCTCCATTGGGAATTTTCTCTTTTTACTGTTCCACCATTTCTTTGACGGGGTCACGGTAAGTGTCTTTTTCTTCTTGTTATATTTGACTTTTACTTTAGAAGTAGAAACTCCGTTTGCATCGGTTACAATTGTATGCAGACGCTGGTATTTTTTCTTGCCCTTTTTCGTTTTGAAATATACCTGTTTTCCCTTTACCTTGATTTTCATTTTTTCTGCATTAATTTTGAACGTCCACTTCTTTGCCTTCTGCTTTTTCGACACGGTAATGACTTCCTGTACACGTTCCGGGAAAATGTTATAGGTGATGCTTGTGTTTTTTAACACTTTGGAGTAAGAAACAATATTTTGGTTTAATACATCGGTTTGTTTGGTTTTCTTGGGATTGCTGATTCTTACATTTGCTGATTTGACTTTTTCCCCTTTCAAAGCCCACGATATAGAATTGGAACCACGTTTTAGGGTAATCACCGATTTTTTATTGGATTTTTTTGATACTTGAATGGTTAAATCCGTAGATTTTGTCTGATATTTTTTCTTTCCCACTTTTTTCATTGTTGTATCAATTTCTTTCCATACGCCCTTCTTTTTATAGTGAACCGGCATCGAATACGCGACTGCCGTAAAACTTCCATCGGATAATACAAACTGCTTAAGGAACCGGTTTCTTTTATTGATTAGCTCCTTGGTAATCTTCGCGTTGACTGATACGGTATCCGCTTTTACCTCTTTCCATGCCGCCCCCGGTAAATGCACTCCCGATAGCAGCAGTGCCGCCGCGGCCGCTCCGCCAACAATTTGTTTGCATTTTCTTTCTGTTATTTTCATAATTAAACTCTCCTCTCTATTTATTCGTTCATTTTTTTATTATAATAGAGAAAAGTTTATTTGAAAAGGAACAGTAGCTCCATTTTCAGGAACTACTGGTAATGTTTTTGCATGATTTTGTCGAAAGTTTACATTTTTTCTGCAAGCTATATTACGCCCCTCTTTTTATCTTCTCCGAATATCCATAATATCCACGCCCGCTCTTTTGATATTCCTTCACATCAAATTTCTGTGCGGCATCCAAAATCTCTTTCATTTTTTCTTCCCGCTCTTTATCGGTCTTGCCGGGGATGAAAGAATCAAGCGCATAACTCATTTTTTTGTAATCAATATCCAAAATCTTTCCATGGAAAAGTTCCTTGTAAATACTCGCTCCGGAAATAAATCCATTTAAGTATGTTGGATGAACTTCATCCATTGACTGAATATCATAGTGCTTGAGTATCTTTCTCTGGACAAGATCATCACACAAATCACCACCCGGTGTAAACCCAGCAAGCGGTTTTGAAAAATCATTTTTAAATTTGCAGTAATTTCTATATCTCGTGTAAATGGTTCCAAGCGAATAAATTTTTGCATCTTTGCGGCATTTATCAGAAAGAGTGGAAACCATCATTGCCTCATAATCGTGAAGTGGCTGGATAAGAATTACATCTGCTGTCAGATATGCCGTTTCCGGCAAATCCTTTTGAAAATCATTCAAATGGTCCATTACCATGTAACCGCTTCCTGTATTTGTGTAATGAATCACCGGCTCCTTTTTCTGGTCACAGATATCCTGAAAATAGGTATCCAGATTTCCATCTTCAATCAAACTATTTCCAATAAACCAGACAATCGTTCCCTTTCCTTTCGTGTTGACCTCTTTTAATTTGGGACATCTTTTGAAAATGTCATCGGATTTGAGAGCCATTTTATTTCCAATTGTAATCTCCTCGCAGTCCGGCAAGTTAAAAAATGCCATAGAGCCAATTGTTTCTACCGAGGCGGGAATCGTAATTTTTTTCACATTACAATTCTTAAATGCACCCGACCGAATTTCGTTGACTGTTTTTCCCTCTATCTTCTCTGGCACGGAAATTACATCTTCCTTGCCAATATAGGCTTTAATGCGAATCTTATTCTTAACAACATCATATTGAAAAGGGACGTTTGCTTCTGACCACGGCTTTACCTTCCACTGCTCTCTTTGCACTAAGCAAATGGACTGTTTCTTTTTGCATCCTTTTTTGTCTTCTGTCACAACCTGATACAAAACCTCTTCCGAATTCTCACTCGTTTTGTTAAGGGAAACAATTTTTCCGGTAACTTTAGGATGAAAAAAATAATCCATCTTCTCCGGTACACATATTTTTTGCAGTCCCATAAAGTATTCCTGGTTACAATAAAAAACGTACTGCCGAATCGTTTCTTCCTGATTCATATTATGTAAAAATGGAATTTCATAAAAACATGTTCCAATGCAAAACAGCACAACCAAAATCCCCATCAGAATCTGTCTTTTTTTGTTTCTCTGCTTTGACAAAACATTTTTAATTCGAACCTTTAATCCATAAGAAGAAGGTGAAATCATAACTGCATGGCAGAATAATACGTCTGTATTTAATCTTTCCGCTGTCAAATCCAGCAAGATTTTTCCGTATTCTTCTTTTGCAATTCCCATGCGATTAATTGTCCGCTCGTCGCACGCCATCTCACAGTCCCTTTTTGATAATACGGCTGCCAGCCATGCAATCGGACTAAAAAAGAAGACCGCTGTCAAAAGCATTCGAACTTTTCCAAAAAACAAATCCCCAGAATCCAAATGACTGGTTTCATGTTTGATAACCGCCTGAAAAACTTCCAAATCATTGGCCGCCTTCCGCCCTACATAAATCGCTTTTTCGCCATGTATTTTAAATGCACAGGACGATGCAATATCATTTACCAGATAGACCGGGTAAGCTGCCGTATCCTGCGGAAGTTTTTCTCTTTCTTCATATAATTTCTTTTCAAAGCGAAAATTTACGAACCACTGCCAAACAAGCACAAGTACACTTCCCACCGTCCACACAGTCATGAACCAGACCGGAATACGGATAGCGGAAGCGTCAAACCGGGCAAAGGAAACCTGCGGCAGCATAGCTGGTATTTTCCCAATCAGATTTACCAAAACAGTCTGCTTTCCTGCTTCAAATAACAACCCAAACGGCAAAAAACGAAGCGGGATAAATAACCACAAAGCGTAACGCATTTTTGCGGAAAGAAAGGAGCCAAACAAAGCCCGTAACAAAATCAGAAAAAGCATCAAAAGATGACATTCCAACATAAATTCAAACATTATTCTTTCCCCTCTCTTGCTTCATCTAACATACGATATAACTCATCCAAATCTTCTTTCTTAACCGCCTTGCTGCTAAGAAAAGAATTAACCATTAATCGTAAACTGCCCTGACAAACACGCTCAAAAAACTGCTCTGTCTCCTGCTTTACAGTTTCTTTTTGTGAAATTAACGGATAATACTCTTTGGCGCGGCCATTTCTCTCAAATGACACTGCTCCCTTTTTCTCCATCCGGTTCAAAAGTGTTATCACCGTGTGTTTATCCCACGCCTTCTTTTCACTTAACGCAATAACAATTTCGCTGATTTTTTGATTCGGTTTGTTCCACAGACAATTCATAATCTCCCATTCTGCATCCGATAAATGAATTTCCCCCATAAGTAACCTCCTTTTCTTTTGGTAATCATTTGTATACCTTGTCTTTATAGTACTTGATAGGTATACATTTGTCAACCAAGAATTAAATAATTTTAATCACTTTATTTTTTTCCGAAGTTAGCCGATACATAATTGGATTATTATAAAGAGGTATTACACTATGGAAATTTTTTATCAATATACAATTGGACAAATTAATTTTGAAACACTTGGCTTACTTTTCAGTCTGATGGGTGTTGTCGCCGGTATAACCAAGTTGGGTTATATTGACAATTTCACAACATTTTTCTTAAATAAAACAGGTAACACATCTAAACTTGCTCTCTTTCTTATTGGCGCATGTTTTTTTCTTAGTATGCTTTTAACAAATGACGTTGCACTCATCGTGCTCGTTCCTTTTTCCATTGGCATTCTAAACCGATTAAACCGCAATGATTTGTTAATTAAACTTCTTGTGTTAGAAACAATTGCAGCCAATATGGGCAGTATGATGACGCCAATCGGCAACCCACAAAATGTTTATTTATTCCAAACTTACCAAATGACACTTGGCTCTTTTTACGCTGCCATACTTCCTTACGGAATCGTCGCCTTTCTTTTTTTACTGGCTCTCATTTTTTTTAATTTTAAAAAGGAAAAAATAGCAATAACAGTCGATGAAGAAAATAGCTTTTCAAAATCTCTTAAGTACAAAAGATTTTGGAGCCTTGTTTTTATTTTATTATTTATTTTGTGCCTTTTGAACATCCTTCGAATTGTTCCCCATTATGTGACCTTTATTCTAGTTCTTGCCAGCCTTTTTCTTTTCGACAAAAAAACATTTCGAACTATTAACTTTAACTTATTAATCAAATTTGTCTGCCTTTTTATCCTTGTTGGGGATATTGCACAGATTCCATGGATAAACAGTTTTTTATCCCACATTATTTCCGGAAGGGAAATTGGTGGCGGCATCCTCGTCAGCCAGATTGTAAGCAACGTCCCTGCCGCCATCTTGTTATCTAAATTTACCCAAAATAGTACCGCCCTTTTAATCGGAGTAAATATTGGCGGCTTAGGAACTTTAATTGCTTCTATGGCAAGTATGATTTCTCTTGAATACTACAAAAAAACCAGCGCTGCAAATTCAAAAAAATATATTGCATCTTTTACAAAATATAATTTGATTTTCCTTGTCCTTGAACTTGTCACCGCACAGTTGGCAGGCTGCTGAGATTATTCGTCTCCTTTCCATCCGGAAGTGCCTTTAAATACTCTGTATCCCCACGGTGCGCTACGCCCACGCCCTGAATATCGCCCGCTTTTGCCATAGCAACTCCTTCACTCTTACTTACCATTTGTCCATCCGAAAGCTTATAGCCGGTTACTTTGCCCTGCGCTTTCACAAGTCCAACAATTTCTTTTGCATTCTCTGACGGCTGTGGGATTTCATCCAGTGCAGCCATCGCAAGAGTGCTTTTAAAATTATCCTTTTGATTCATTTTTCTGTCCTCCGTTTTTATTTTTAGATTGCCCAGTTTTTTGTGTTCTTATAACCAATTAAGCCTTGCATTTCACATGTGTTATGGTATGATGTTATTATAACAATGAATGATTTGAAAGGAGTGATGGATATGTCAACCTTAGAAAAAACCATTAATCTCTTGAATGATTTACCGGAAAATGAAGTAGAAATCATATATAGTTATGTGAGATTCATTAGTTCACAACACGAAGAACGAAAAAAAGCCACGGAACCGATTGAGGATATTTTTAATAATATTGTTGGTGTTTTACCGGATACAGGGAAAACTGCCAAACAATATCACGATGAAAGGATTGCAGAAAAATATGACCTTGTTAATTGATACTAACATATTACTGGATATGGTTTTTAAACGGCCTAATTGCGAAAAGGTGAAAAAACTTTTTTCACTGATTCTTGAAAAGGATGTTCTCGCTGTTATAACCGCATCTGCTGTTACAGACTTATTCTATATTATACGGAAGCTGACACATGATATTGATAAAACATACACTATTATGGAAAATATTTTTAAATTAGTAAGTATACTTTCTGTAACAGATAAGGATATTGAAACCGCGTTTTTTAAAAAATGGAAAGATTTTGAAGATTGTGTTCAGTATACTACAGCAAAGCATAATAGCGTAGATTATTTAATAACCTCAAATGTACATGATTTTGAAGAAACTGTATTTCCTATTATTTCCGTAGATGAAGGCATTGTCCTATTAGAGCATTAACTTATTAAAATACAATAATAGAAAATGCTTTTTAAAGCACATATTAAAAAAAGGAGGTAGACAGTTATGACTAAAATTTATCTTGCAGAAAACTTTTTAGAAGCAGACCAGATTATTTCCGAACTCGAAGCCAATCACATTTTTGCTAAAAAACATGAAATCATCGAAACATCCATCACAGCCCGGATGGCAAAACCAGTATTTGAAATTTATGTCGATGATAAAAATGTGGAAAAAGCCGTTGAAATAATCAAACAAATGTCTCTTTCGGACAGCAGCGTCAAAAGCCGCCGGATGGGATACCGCATAGCCGCACTTATCATGGTAGGTGTTGTTGCTGTTGGTATCTGTTTATCTATCATTTTGTAAAATCAACCCCCGGATTCTTATCATGAAACCGGGGGTAATTATTATGATTAATTTCTAGCAATACACATTTTTTACAACAGATTTTTGCGAAGTTCTGCTCCATCTTTGGCACTTAAATAAGCCGGAGCAATATCGAATACTGTCTTGCATCCGTTCTGTCCTTCTTTGTACAGACGATATGCTGCCCGCGCATAAGCCACGATAACACAGGAAGTAAATTCCGGATTTGAATCAAGTTTCAAGCTATATTCAATTACATGACTATTTTCCTGATTCCAGCCTGTTTTTCCGGAACGAATTACAAATCCTCCATGTGGAATACCACTGTGGTTTGCTTTCAATTCTTCCTCACTGATAAAGTGAACCGTCGTGTCATAATCTGAGAAATAATTCGGCATATTTTTAATAGTTTCCTCTACCTTTGCAGCATCCGCACCATCCTCTAATACAACAAAACACTCTCTGGTATGTTTCTGTCTGGTTGTAAGTTCCGGATTTTCACCATTTCTTACAGCCTCCAATGCAGCCTCTACCGGAATTGTATACTGTTTGCCGTCTTTTACACCTTCCACGCGGCGGATGGCATCCGAATGTCCCTGACTAACTCCTTTGCCCCAGAATGTGTAATCACGTCCCTCCGGCAAAATGGCATTGGCATACATACGATTCAAAGAAAACATTCCCGGATCCCAGCCCACGGAAATAATACCAACATGTCCGCTTTCTTTTGCAGACTTATCAACATTTTCAAAATGCTCTGGGATTCTTGCGTGTGTATCAAAACTGTCTACGACATTAAACATCTTTGCATATTTTGGTGTCTGCTCCGGCAAATCCGTAGCACTTCCGCCACAGAGAATCATAACATCAATCTTATCCTTCCACTGCTCTACATCATCAACAGAACAAACGGCTGCTCCCTCTGTCAAAATGGATACTGTCTCCGGCGCACGTCTCGTAAATACCGCAGCAAGCTCCATATCCGGATTCTGCTTAATTGCACATTCCACGCCTCGTCCAAGGTTACCATATCCTAAAATACCAATTTTCATGTTTCTTAGTCCTCCTATTCCGTAATTAAATTACAAATCTATTTTACTTTTTTCACAAAAAAGCGTCAACCGGAAAATTAGAGGAAAAAAAATAATTTATCTTCTGTCGTCCGTGCACATATGCTTTACAAAGCCGCATGGCTGTTTTAATTCCGTCCGGAAAAATTCAGGATAAATTTTCTCATCACCATCCATCGTCAGCCACACCAATCGTTCTTTATGATTGCTCCCCGTAAAACTCTCGCAAACCGGCGAAAAATCTTCTGGCATTTTCATATAAAAATAGAACGAAATTTCATAAACTACTTGATTCTCTCTGCCCGGCTCGTCCAGATAAAAATAATTTTCATGAACAAATCCCAACCTGTCAATTTCCATCTGTGTCCCTGTTTCCTCAAGCACTTCCCGCACAATTGCCTCTTGCGCTGTCTCTCCAAATTTTACGCGGCCGCCAACGGAATATAGAAAAGGATCTTTGTCATTTTCCATCATTAGAAATTCATTTCCTCTGCAAATAATTGCGCCAACTCGAATGTTAAGTAAGCCATCATCAATTGGTACTGTACAATCTGAACCCATTTTGTCCTCCTTTTTGTTTACCACTTACAAATTGTTTTCTTTCTGTAATAATGCAAAATTATAGTCCGCTACAACAAAAATACATGTGTTTAAAACCCATATATATCCTGAATCTATACTGCTGCTTGACGCATTTTGTTTTTCCAAGATTGTTACTAAATCAATACCTTCAAAACATTCTTTATATTGTTCCGGTTGTATGTTATATGTATTTCGCAAAATAAGGTTTGCTTTACAAATATTATGATAAATAATTTCAACGAAAAGATTCCTCATATACTGCCAATATGTCTTTTTGGTATTTGCGTACTCAGCTTTGTTTATCCAGTCCTTTAACTGAAATTTTAATGTTTTAGCTTTGTCATATGGTATAATATTTTGTAGAATTTTCTCTAAGCTTTCCTCTATACAATCTCTGTCCGTTAATGTAAGAACACTATCACAACACTTTTGGCGAATTTCTTTATCGTCTATTCCATAATGCTTTTTCAGTAAATCATCTAATCTATGTGGAAATTCCACAATTTTTTGAATGATAGACTCTTTCCTAACAAGTTCCTTATATTTACTTCCCGGCTGCAAAGAAACAGGTACTTTTCTGCCCTCATAATTTAAATCCGGAATCGAAACTAAGTGTTGATATGATTCTATCATGGGATAATTTATGTACAATTGTCCCATATCAGTCACATCGGAAAATTTGCGTTGCATTTGTGTGATTTTTTCTTCCGAAAAATTTGTATCGTGTCTTTCATAATCAAATACCAGCAATATTTTCGTAAAATCATTTTTATATCGTACGTTATCCGGTGTCTTTTTCTTGCTGATTACAAATGGCAAATCAACATCTATTTCTTCTTCAACCCAATCATGTCCATACATGTTTACAATATCCTCGTAAAGCATATAAATATTGGTGCCATATATCCAGACATTATTCAAATCAATGTCTACTTCCGGAAAACATTTAAAAATAAGCCAAAACAATTCATTTTTCTCATGATTTCCTTCTACAATCAACAATGTCTGATTTCGTTTTCTCTCTTGCACTTTGTATTTACTCATATTTCTCAAACTCCCCACTGATATACATCTTTTCAAGATTATGTCCCTCTCTTAGTTCACGCTGTGTCGCATTACACAACGATGTCAAAGTTCCACTACTTGACAAGATAAACAAACAATCCGGTCTCATTAAGCGATTCGTCATCAAATTTGTATTATGTGATGTCATAATAATCTGGCAGCGTGGATACTTTTTCTTAAGAAATTGTATCACATTCTGAGCCATTTCATAATGATAAAAGGCATCAAACTCATCCAGATATACTAACGAAGCTTCCTTCACTCGAAAGATAAGCCTGCGATATAAAGTAAGCAGCGCTAAGGTTCCACTTGATGCATTACTCAAAAAAGGAATTAATTTTTCATGGGCAAAATAGAGTTCGTTATGATCATCCGGCAATTTTTTCAATGCAAGCTTACACTCTATCCCCATTTCATTAAAAAATTCTTCCAAATCATTTAAATTCTCGGAATCCTCCAAATACTCATAAAAGCCATCATTCATTCTTCGTGAACGATATGGCATTCCATTTCCAATGGTAATCACCATCATTCCTCTAACATAATTTATTAAACGATTTAATACCGAATCGTTTTTTAATGCCACATTACCAATTAACCATTTAAGGAATGGTAATCTAGCTTTTCTATTCTCTTCTACTGTTTCTTCTACTTCTAACGACTGTAAATACCGCTCTACATTTGCAGTTTCCGCATCAATATATTTTAAGTTATTAAACTCATACTCTCCTCTAAGGAAGTCACACTTAAATACAGAAATTCCATTTATAATAAGTTCTTCGTCTCGAAGTTCTCGATTTGAAAAACGTGTATATTGATAAATGATTTCGTCATCACCAAAACCAAACGTATAAGAAAATTTGGCATAATCTTCTGACGAATCTGCATTAAGAATCATGGAGTTTTCAACATATACCGGTTCAACAATCATCAAAAAAGCAATATCGACAAGCGCTCTTCCTAAATTGGTTTTACCGGTTGCATTTTTCCCATAAATAAGCATCTTAGTAATTATATTATCTGAAATACAATCCGTACTAAACTGATAACCTGCAATGTCCTCAAAATCTATTTTTATTTCATCTCTAAAATTCTTAAAATTACTTAGTACAAATTTTTTTAGCATATAATATACCATCCTTTCAAACATTCTCTGCGGATATTCTAATAATAGTATACTCAATTTTGAATCATTTTACAATATGCAGCCGTAAAAAAATTACGGCTGCATAGAGTTGGACTTCTTAATGATATCAATTTTACCACTTTCGGCAATTACAACATTATATCTTTTGTCTATCTCCCCCCTATATTCTATTGATTTCTTTCCATGCATCATCAATTGGCTGAACTCTTCCCTGTTCCATGTCATCTATAGCCACATCCAGTTTTGAAAGGAGTTCATCCATAGCATCATTCATTGTCAGCCTATTATCTGTAAATTTTTTTATCTTCGCTAGTGACATATTAGCACCTCCCTTATATCACTGAATTATACCACTGTTTAACCCTCTTATAATAATCTAGAATGTCTCCCATATTTTTTCTATTAATCTGATTTACCCAATCTTCATGTTTTTCTGAAAAATCATAAAATTTGATAGCGTTTTCATAATAGGAAGTAAATTCAGTCTGGGTGTTCATTCTATTAATATATTCAATAACTGATTTATTCTTATAATTTGGTGATGTCCTCCAATATCTCGCCCAATCTAACATCATAGGACTTAAAAAAACATTTTTATTATCATTTTCTTTAATGTGTCCCAAATACGGAATATAATATTTATTATATACAGGATGGTAATTGTTAAAACTCTTTCCAAAAGCAACACCAAGCGTATTTTGAGCAGGCTCACCTCTTGCAGCCTCTACTAGGGGATTTCCGAAATAAATTGACTTATATTGGTCCATCATTGCAATACCAGTAGAAATACAACCTCTCAATGGTATCCCCTCAATAATTGACTGACAAAAAAAATCCATACATAACTGCAAAAAAGATATATAGATATGATGGTTGGAAAAAAATCAACCGAAAATTGGGTTCCCGCTTCTCCTATCAGCAAAGGAAACTCTTCTTTTATTTGATCTGCTAATAGCCATGGCTGTTTAACGAATTCATAATTGACATAAATCAAAAATGTATCACTAAAATGGCAAACCTGTACATATCCATTAGCATCAGCCGCCAAATGATTATTTTTCCAATCTGACGATGTTGGAACAGGTGCAACACTCACTTCAAAATCACCTACATTGTCATATGATGATGCCCGTCTATTTATCAAATCCAATAGTTTCGTATACAATTCCATGATTGTATCTGTACCATTTTTCTGTACAAAATTAGAAAAACCAAGAATATCAAAAAGCGCAATTGAATATAAATGTTCCCGACCACTAAATTCCTGTAGCTTCTTGTCAATCTCTTCTTGACTTTTTAATCTAATTTTACTCTTATTTAAATCCATTTTACCCCTCCCTTTCTCTTAATTATATTACATAATATCACAAAGTGCTTAATTTATCCACATAGGTATGACATAATTTATCCCTAACGTATAAAGGAGAGGAAACAATAAAATCATTTCCTCTCCTAGGATTTAGCATTTAAATTTTTACTTATTAGCTATGTTAATAAACTTCTTACCTACCTTAACCTTTACTGCAAACTTATTTTTTAAGATAAGTTTTTTGGCCTTCTTCTTAACGATACACTTTTTCTTCCCTTTAGGAGATAAGGTGTATACTTTACCTTTTTTAGTTAAGAAGACAAGGTTACCACTCTTCTTTATAAAAGCAGCTGATTTGATTCCAGAATACTTCTTACTCTTACTGCTTCCTTTCCAAGTTAGTTTTCCTTTAGTAAGTTTATACTTACTTGTAATTTTACTTCCCAGAGAAAGACAGTTATAACCGGCTTTCTTCTTCACAGATACTTTTGGTGTTACGGTTGTTTTTGGAGTAACAGCAGGAGTACTTGTGGTTGGGGGAGTGACAACAGGGCTAACTGTTGGAGCAGAAGGAGTAGTGTTATTAGGCGTGGCTGCTGGAGTGGTTGGAGAAGGCGTTGGCGTGGAATCTTTAAGTGGCCTAGGCTGAGGATATTCTAAATAATCATCTGTTGATAATATTTTTTTCATATCCTCTGGTGTTGGTATAGCATATTCTTTTCCCGAGAATGTCTTGTATCCAATAATAAAATCATTATCAGAGTCAAGAATTAATGATTCTATGTCATCTACATATTCATACGATCCTTCAGAAGTTACTCTAGGAATAACTTTAAAAATATATGAATCAGGAAGAATGTCATAATTCCACCAGCGAAGAACATATTTGTTGTTGCTTTCATCAGAACGGTCTTTTTTGTAGGTCCAACATGTACCGTATATATCAAATTTTATACTTAAAAAAGGGGAAGAGTCTGCAATTAATCGAATAGATTCCGAATCTCCTATTTTAAAGTATATACTTCCATCATCGGACCAAGTTAAAGTCCGATTTACATTGTTTACAGTACAACTAATGGTTTTTTTTGCATCGGTTGATGTTTCTGCTTTACTTACATTTGAGTTGCATATGGTACATACAAACAAAGCTACCAATAATGACAATGCTACATATTTGCGTGTTTTCTTATTCATAGAAAACCCTCCTTTTTAATTTTCAATGTGCTAATAAGTTACTATCGCTAAACCCTGGTTTCCAAACATTGGAAAAAACCTTGTTTCTACTCACTATTTCATAATCCCTCCTTCATTTTAT
>OGSD01001747.1_pt1 | contig 19606 bp, 17 predicted proteins | sample 1553571 | NCBI WGS metagenome assembly OGSD01 (sample SAMEA2580072, study PRJEB22360) | human gut metagenome | biome: human gut; feature: human-associated habitat; material: faeces | place: Denmark | collected 2008/2010 | reverse complement strand
CCATGGACCGGCAGCCCCCCACTGTCTTTGGCTTACCCTTGAGGGGAAGCTCCGCCCGCAGGCGGTGATGAGGTGTAGGTTTCGCACAGCGGAACCGTTTTTTTGCAAAGGTAACTTTAAGCCTTGTAACGCGCTATCGCGCTCCACCTCATCCGGCGGCGTTCACCGCCACCTTCCCCTCTGAGGGGAAGGCTCACTGCGGCAAAGCAAACCGGCTCTGACGTCGGAAAATCTCCCTGACGTCAGAGCCGGAACGGGAAAACAACTTAATAACTGCTCAATCACTCGCTTCTCAGCGACACGACCGGATCCTTCTTCGATGCCGAGCGCGCCGGGATAAGTCCGGCTGTCACAGTCAGCAGCATACTCAGCAGTACAAGCACAGCTCCTCCTGCCGGCGGGAGAATTGCGTTGAGATATGCAATGCCGGTGAAATGATGGAGAATAAGATTTATCGGCAGTATCAGCACAAGCGTTATGCCGATTCCGAAAAGCCCTGCAAGCAGTCCGATAATGAACGTCTCGGCATTGAATACCCGCGCAACGTCCGCTTTCGATGCGCCGACGGCACGGAGGACACCGATTTCCTTTGTTCTCTCAAGCACCGAAATGTTGGTTATGACGCCGATCATTATCGACGAAACCACAAGCGATATTCCGACAAACGCGATAAGCACATACGATACAGCATTTATAACCGTCGAGACCGACGACATCAGCAGCCTGACGTAATCCGTCACCTTTATCTCATTTTCCTCGGAAACGCCGCTGTTGTACTCCTCAATGAGGTCGCTGATGCTGTTCTTGTCCTCAAAGGTCGGGGCATATATCACAATTCCCGACGGAGTCTCAGGGTCGGCATATCCGAGCTTTTTCAGGTTGTCCTCATATGTGGAATCGGAAGTCTGTGCCGGGAGGAAGAGCGACCAGAAGCTCTCGTACTGCTTATCGGTGAACTGCGCGGAGCCGAGAAGCGCGGCAAGCTGTTCCTCCGACATTGCCGAAAGCTGTTGCTTTATCCCGGCGGCATACTGCTCGGAAATGACCGCGGCGACCTGCTCGCTGAACATGGCGTTCAGTTCATCGTCGGACATCCTGTCAAAATACGCGCGGACAGTGTCAAGGTCGGTCGAGCCTGTCTTTTCGGCATATGCCGCAACAAGAGTTTCGGTGATGGTTTCCCGCGTCTGTGTCTTCATGTATTCGCTGACGGCACCCGCAATATAATCCTCCGACGGGACGGACATTATCTTTGTGTAAATCTCCGCTTTTCCGTGTGTGTCAAGCGAGGCGAAATACTCCTTCACCGCGGCGATTTTTCCGGCTGTATCAGGGTCGGAAGCCGAAGATCTGAAGGCAAGCCCGCTTATCACGTCGGTCTTCGGATCGGCAAGCTGAGCCTTCACAATGTCGCTGTCCGCAGTCCTTTTCATGACCTCGTCGGTAAGCGCGGAGGTATAGGCAACAGAGCCGGATATCATCGAAAACAACGCGTTTTCATTCGGTTTTATGATACCGCAGATCCTGATTTCGGTATATTTCATGTCATCGTCGAACAGGTAGGAAAGCCCGGCGTCGGTCTTTGAGATATCGGTGTAGCTTCCGTCACCCTGCTTCTGCCACTTGTCAGCCGCAAGGATAAGCCGGAAGGTCATTCCGCACAGCTCCTCGTATGTGTAGACAGCGGCATCGGCGGAGCCGGTATTTTTTCCCTTTATCGCGTCGGCAAGCTCGGAGGAGGATTTAAGCCCGAGAGCATAGAGGACAAGGTCGCTCAGCTCGTTCCTTTCGTTCAGGACAAGCACGGCTTCATGGGAATTCTGCGGCCAGCTGCCGTAAACGACGTCGTACTGATTCTTCAGCATCGGGTTGATAAGCTCGCCGTCCTCACCGGCAAGAAGCTCCTCCCAGACCTTCATGTACGACGAATAGGAGCTGACCATCGCATCGGAGGCAGAGCCCTCGCCGACGGAAACGCCCATTGCCCTGTACATATCGTAAAGCACCGTTTCGGTTTCGGCAATGCGTATCCCGCCGTCGGAATTTTTTACGTAAAAATTCATCGGGACATCGTATTTATAGCGTATCGCCGAGGTATGGGAGCGGAATCTGTCGCTTCCCTGAATGAATTTCCGGAAATCCGTCAGATTGTTCTTTTCGGTCGTCACCGAGGTCATGGAGCTGACCATCCGGTACATTATGTCGTTCGAATACACCTTGTCCGGGTCGCGGTTTGAGAGGTCGGCACCGTCCTTTCTGCCGCCGGACATAAGCTCGAGCATGGCTGACATATCCACCTGCTCCCTGTCGACGGTGAGCGGATATTTCGACAGCGTATCCTCCTGAACCTTGTCGATAAAGCGGTTGACGCCGTTTGAGACCGAAAGGATCAGCGCGATGCCGATTATTCCTATCGATCCGGCAAAGCAGGTCATTATCGTTCTTCCCTTTTTGGTCAGAAGGTTGTTGACCGACAGCCCGAGAGCCGTGAAGAACGACATGGAGCGGTTCTTTTTCAGGCTGTAATCGCTTTTTTCGTCACTGGATTTATAAGGGTCGGAGTCGCCGGTGACGTGTCCGTCCTTCAGCGTGACTATTCTTGTCGAATATCTCTGAGCCAGCTCCGGATTGTGCGTGACCATTATCACAAGCCGGTCGGAGGCTATCTCCTTCAGTATCTCCATGACCTGAACGCTTGTCCCGGAGTCAAGCGCACCCGTCGGCTCGTCGGCAAGGAGTATTTCCGGGTCATTTACGATCGCGCGGGCAATAGCCACCCTCTGCATCTGACCGCCGGACAGCTGATTCGGCTTTTTAAGCATCTGATCGCCGAGTCCGACGCGGGTAAGCGCCTCCTCCGCACGTTTTCTTCTTTCCTTCCTTTTGACCCCGGAGAGCGTCAGGGCAAGCTCGACATTTGCCAGCACCGTCTGATGCGGTATCAGGTTATAGCTCTGAAACACAAATCCGACCGAGTGGTTTCTGTACGCATCCCATTCCCTGTCGGAGTATTTTTTCGTCGATCTGCCGCGTATTATCAGGTCGCCGGAGGTGTATTTGTCAAGTCCTCCGATAATATTGAGCAGTGTGGTCTTTCCGCAGCCGGACTGACCGAGTATCGACACGAATTCGCATTTTCTGAACTCGATATCCCCCCCGCGCAGAGCCTCGACCTTCTGTCCGCCGGTCTCGTATACTTTTTTTATTCCCTTCAGTTCAAGCACTTTTCGGTTTCCTCGCAGATTTTATTTCTGATTTTATGTTACCGGATAATCGTAAACGTTAAATATTAACCTGATGTGAAAAATGTTGCCGATTATTTTTTCATTTCTTTAAAGAATCACGGGACGGTTATCAAAATGCATTCCGGTGCGTATTAATTTACCGAAATTAAATTATTTTGATTTACCGGGTTCACAAAGTCGGCGTATCATATGTTACAGAAACATGAGGTTATGTAAAATGGGTAATTTCAGAAATAAACTGTTGAAATTTTTCAGCGGAAGGTACGGTATCGACGAATTCGGCAGGTTCCTTGTCATCGTTTACATGATACTTATCATCCTGTCGTCGGTGCTCGGACTGTTCTGCCGCGGAGTCGGTATGCTGATATTGCGGATACTGATTTTTGCGTTCGGGGTCTACACGGTTTACCGCATGATGTCAAGGAATATTTACGTGAGAAGAAACGAAAACGAGAAATACAAAGCTCTTCTCGGAAAGATCAGAGCCACGTTCCGGCTGACAAAAAACCGCTTCCGCGACAGAAAAACACACGTATACAGAAAATGTCCGTACTGCAGGGCAGTCCTTCGGCTGAAAAAGATCAGGGGAAAGCACCGCGCCGCCTGTCCGAGGTGCGGAAAGAGCTTTGACGTAAAAGTATGATAAAAACGACCTTCCGTCCGCCGGGAGGCGTTTTTTCTGTCTGTTTTGCACCGGCTGCATTCCGTAAATGCAGTAAATGTAACAATGAGGAAAAATCCGTTCAACTGTTTTGTCCGATTCGTGAGATATGTCAGCTATATGGTCAGATGATTTGATAAAAAAATCTATTGACAAATCGATTATTGTGAGTTAAAATATTCATATAGTTGCGGTGCAGCCATAACAGTTATAAATATAACTTGTTTGAGCGGTCACCGTAATCGGAAAAATACGGAGACAGGCATGAAAATAGACGGAACAGTCAAAAAGGAAACCGCGTATGTCGCAATTGCAGAGGCAATCCTCATAGCTATAATGCTTGCGGTTTATCTCATCATTTCAAAATTCACCCCGAACGTGCTTTTTGCCGCGCTTACAAGCGGGGCTGTCGCGGTTCTCAATTTCTTTGTCATGGGGCTGACGGTTCAGAAGGCGGTGACTGTTGATGACGACTCGGACAGGCGGAAGCTTATCCGTGCATCGCAGCTTGTGCGGCTTCTTGTCATGGGTGTTGTCGTGATAGTCTGCGCCGTGTTCCCAAAGTTTGATATCTTCGCGCTCTTCATTCCGCTGTTCTTTCCCCGTCTGTTCGCGCAGGCAAGAGGGATATACGGCGCGGTGAAGGACGGCAAAAACGGAGGCAGAACCGAATGAAGCCAACCGAAAAGCGCGGCCGCGGCGGCAAAAGGTCGCTTGCCCGCGACATAATAAGCGTTATCCTTATCGTTGTTCCCTTCCTCGGTGCGGCTATACTGAACGTGCTGACAAAACCGGCGTCGGACGGGATTGACGTGACCGGAGCGCAGGTATATTTCACTGTTAAAATGCCGATACAGGATCTGTATATCACCGAGGCTCAGGTTACCTCATTCTGCGTCATGTCGGCGCTTCTCGGGCTGTGTCTGTTCCTGACAAACGGGCTTTCAACCACCGGAACGTCGAAAAGACAGCTTGCGGCGGAGCTGATCGTCACAAAGGTTCAGTCGTTCGTAAACGGCAACATGGGCGAGCGGTTTGCCGGATTTGCACCCTTTGTCGCCGCAATCATGGGGCTGTCGGCATTTTCAAGCCTTTCAAGCCTTCTCGGGCTTTATCCGGCGACCTCCGATCTCAACATAGTCGCCGGCTGGGCTATTCTGGTTTTCATACTTATAACCCACTACAAGCTCAAGGGCGGGATCGGACCCTATCTGAAGGGCTTTGTCGAGCCTATCCCGATATTTGCCCCCTTCAATGTCATCGGCGAGATCGCAACACCGGTGTCGATGGCGTTCCGTCATTACGGAAACGTGCTTTCCGGCGTTGTCATATCTACTCTTGTTGCCGCGGGGCTGAGCGGACTTTCCTCTCTTCTTCTCGGATGGCTTCCGGGGATTCTCGGAAGGTTCCCGCTTCTCAGGATCGGGCTTCCCGCAATACTCTCGCTTTACTTCGACCTTTTCAGCGGATGTCTGCAGGCGTTCATATTCGCCATGCTGACTATGCTTTACATATCAAACGGCTTCCCTGAGGAGGATTACGAGAAGCGCAGGAAAAAGAAGGCTGAAAAAGCCCTGAGAGCTTCCCGTCAACACTGAACACGACAATAATTCTGGAGGAAAAAAACATGGAACTCGCAATTGGAATCATACTCGGATGCTGTGCCCTCGGTGCCGGAACTGCGATGATAGCAGGTATCGGACCGGGTATCGGTGAAGGAAACGCGGTGGCAAAGGCCTGCGAAGCCATCGGCCGTCAGCCGGAGTGCAAGGGTCAGGTGACAAGCACGCTCCTTATGGGCTGTGCAGTCGCCGAAACGACCGGTCTTTACGCGCTCGTCATTGCTATCCTGCTCATTTTCGTCGCACCGAAAATGTTTGTAAATATCCTGCTCGGCGCAATAAAGTGAGCCGTAAAGCGGCAGTGAAAGGAACACGGACAGTATGAATATTCAGAATCTTGACGTTATCTCGGTCAATATCTGGGGTATTCTCATTTCACTTGCAAACCTCGTCATAATGTACTTTATCGTGAAGAAGTTTCTGTTCAGACCGGTGCAGAAGGTCATGGCAGACCGCGGGGCGGAGGTCGGACGTGTATATTCCGATGCCGACCGCGCGCTTGCCGAGGCCGAAAAGAGCCGCGATGAATATGAGGCAAAGCTTGCCGCTTCCGACGAAGAGGCGGGAAACATCATCCGCGCAGCAAAAGAGCGGGCAAGCGCCGAAAGCCGCGATATCATTTCCGCCGCCGACAGAAAAGCCGCGGCAATGCTGAAAAAGGCTGACGAGGACATTGCCTTTGAGAAGAAGAAGGCTATAAACGATGTCAAGAACGAAATTTCCGGCATTTCCGTCGAAATCGCAGAAAAGATGATAGGCCGCGAGCTGAAGGAAGAAGATCACCGCGCGCTTATCGACAGCTACATTGACGGTATCGGCAAATGACGTTCGGGATAAATCCTATGAAGGGCAGGTCGGGAAATAATGGCTGATACTGTCAGGGAATACGGAAAGGCGCTTTACGAGCTTTCCTGCGAGGAAGGACTTGAGTCGGAATTTCTCGGCGAGCTGCGCGTTGTTTCCGGAATAATCGCGGAGAATCCGGGGTTCATCACCCTTCTCTCCGCTCCGAACATACCGAAATCAGAACGTATGCAGGTGATAGACAATGCCTTTTCCGGAAGGATACACGAATACATCTGCTCCTTCATGAAGCTGATGACAAAGCGCGGGCATTCCCGCTACATCCTTCCCTGCTTCCGCGAATACGAGCGCCTGTGGTACGAATACAGCGGCATTGCCGTTGCCGACGTGACCACAGCCGTCCCGCTGACTCCGGAGGAAAAGAACGCTCTTCACGCAAAGCTCGAGGGCTCTACCGGAAGAGCGATCGAAATGCGCTGTCATGTCGATCCCGCGCTTATCGGAGGCGTTTCGGTAACGGTTGACGGCGTGCTTCTTGAGGGAAGCATAAAGGCAAAGCTCGGTTCACTGAAAAATGCCCTTTACGGAAGGACACTCTGAGCCGCAATTCCACGAAAGGAACGATCATAAAACATGAATCTGAATTCTGATGAAATCAGCAGCATCATAAAGTCGGAAATCAAGCATTTCAGCGATAAAACCGAGCAGTCTGAGGTCGGGACGGTCATTCTGGTCGGCGACGGCATTGCAAAAGCCCATGGGCTTGACAACTGCATGGCGAACGAGCTTCTCGAATTCGAGGGCGGCGACTTCGGAATGGCGCAGAATCTAGAAGAGGACTGCGTTTCCGTCGCGATACTCAGCAACGACAACGACATAAAAGAAGGCTCGGTCGTGCGCAGGACCGGAAAGGTCGTCAGCGTCCCCGTCGGAGACGCGATGCTCGGCAGAGTGGTAAATGCCCTCGGCAGACCGATCGACGGGCTGGGGCAGATATTCACCGACGAGGTGCGCCCGATTGAATCCGAGGCGCCCGGAATAATCAAGAGAAAAAGCGTAAACGTGCCGCTTCAGACCGGTATCAAGGCTATCGACAGCATGATACCGATAGGGCGCGGTCAGCGTGAGCTTATAATCGGCGACAGGCAGACCGGAAAGACAACAATAGCCGTCGATACCATCATAAATCAGCGCGATACGGGGGTTCTCTGTGTTTATGTCGCGATCGGGCAGAAAAACTCGACCGTTGCGCAGATAACCGAAACTCTCCGTGCCGCGGGCGCGCTTGAGTATACCGTCATCGTCTCGGCAACCGCATCCGAGACCGCTCCCGTGCAGTACATCGCACCCTATACCGGATGCGCGATCGCCGAACACTTCATGTCAAAGGGCAAGGATGTGCTTATCGTGTACGACGACTTAAGCAAGCACGCCGTGGCATACCGCGCACTTTCCCTTCTCATCCGCCGTCCGCCGGGCAGAGAGGCATATCCCGGAGATGTTTTCTATCTGCATTCCCGCCTTCTTGAGCGTTCTGCAAGGGTCGCTCCGGAATACGGCGGCGGAAGCATTACCGCGCTTCCGATAATCGAAACGCAGGCAGGCGACGTTTCGGCATATATCCCGACGAACGTTATCTCGATTACCGACGGACAGATATTCCTTGAGACAGAGCTTTTCCATGCCGGAGTCATCCCGGCGGTCAACCCCGGTATCTCGGTCAGCCGTGTCGGCGGAAACGCACAGGTCAAGGCTATGAAGAAGATTTCCGGTCCGCTGAAGCTGATTTATTCGCAGTTCAGAGAGCTTCAGAACTTTGCTCAGTTCGGCTCCGACCTTGACAGCGACACGAAAATGAGGCTGAATCAGGGTGAGAGGATCGTTGAAATACTGAAGCAGGACAAAAACTCCCCTGTCCCCGTCGGCTGTCAGATTGCGGTTATTTACGCTGCGGTAAACGGTTATATGAACGACGTTCCTCTTACCGACGTCAGGAAATACGAGCATGAGCTGTATTCCTTCATGAGCGACGAGCACGCGGAGCTTCTCTGCCGCTTTGCCGCAGGCAGTTACAGCGATGAGGACAAGGAAGAGCTTGACCATGCCGTGTCCGGATTCACCTCGCGCTTTTCAGGTGAACTCTGAATCCGGTTCTGACGAAAGGGGTGTCCGGAAACTGATATGGGTGCAGACATCAAATCGATAAAAAACCGCATACGCAGCATTGACTCGACACTGCACGTCACGAAAGCAATGCAGCTTGTTGCGTCGTCAAAAATCAAAAGAGCCGCAGAAGCCGCATCCGGCGCTTCGTCCTATTCCGATGCGGTATGTGCGGCAATGCACGATATTGTGTCGCCGGAAACCGCCGGCTCTGTGTTTGTCGTCCCGAAGGAGAGCGGAAAAACGCTGATTGTCGCCGTTGCCGGGGACAGAGGGCTTGCCGGCGGCTATAATTCAAACATAATAAAGCTGCTTTCCGCCGAAATTGCGGAAACCGATGCCGCGGTTCTGCCTGTCGGAAGGAGAATATACGATTACTGCGTACATCACGGCATATCTCTTTTTGATAACGTGTTCCGTTCATCGGAAAAGCTGACCGACAACGGTATCCGTGAAATCTCCGGAGCAATAACCGAAAAATTTGCCGCCGGAGAATACCGGGCTGTGAAGGTTCTCGGAACAAGACCGGTGAACGTGCTTACGCAGACGGCGGAGATAAAGACCGTCCTTCCGCTTGAAAGAGCCGGAAACGGCAGCACGCAGACTGTATTTGAGCCGGACGCCGAAACGGTCATGAATTCGGCAATACCGGATTATCTGACCGCGGTCATATGCGCGGAGATCAGAAAGAGCTTTCTTTCCGAGCTTTATGCAAGGCGGAACGCGATGGATTCGGCAACAAAGAACGCATCGGAAATGATAGACAGACTGAACCTCAGCTACAACAGAGCGCGCCAGAGCTCGATCACTCAGGAGATAACCGAGATCGTTGCCGGCGCGGAAAATCAATGAGAAAGTGAAACGTCATTATGAACAGCGAAACACAAAGCCATTATACCGGCAGGGTCACACAGGTCATCGGACCTGTTGTTGACGTCCGTTTCGGCGAGGGTGAGCTTCCGAGGCTGCTCAACGCCCTTGAGATAGACAATCACGGCAAGAGACTGGTCGTGGAGGTGGCACAGCACATCGGCGACAATGTCGTCCGCTGTATCGCCATGAGCAGCACCGACGGACTTGTAAGAGGTACGCCCGCCGTCGATACCGGACGCGCGATAAACGTTCCGGTCGGCGAGAACACCCTCGGCAGAATATTCAACGTCCTCGGAGATCCTGTCGACGAAAAACCCGCCCCCGCAGACTGCGAGCGCTGGGACATCCACCGCGCCCCTCCATCATATGAGGAACAGGCTTCATCGGCTGAGATTCTCGAAACCGGGATCAAGGTCATTGACCTCATCTGCCCGTACTGCAAGGGCGGAAAGATCGGTCTTTTCGGCGGTGCCGGAGTCGGCAAAACCGTCGTTATCATGGAGCTTATCAACAATATCGCAACACAGCACGGCGGCATTTCCGTCTTTACCGGTGTCGGAGAGCGAACCCGCGAGGGAAACGACCTGTACAACGAAATGAAGCAGTCCGGCGTCCTTGCAAAAACCGCGCTTGTCTACGGTCAGATGAACGAGCCGCCGGGAGCAAGAATGCGCGTCGGTCTTTCGGGACTTACGATGGCGGAGTATTTCCGCGACAGAGAGGGACAGGACGTTCTGCTCTTCATTGACAATATTTTCAGATTCACTCAGGCAGGAAGCGAGGTGTCGGCGCTTCTCGGAAGAATGCCCTCCGCCGTCGGATATCAGCCGACGCTTGCAACCGAAATGGGCGCGCTTCAGGAGAGGATCACCTCGACAAAGCGCGGCTCGATAACCTCTGTTCAGGCGGTATATGTGCCGGCTGACGACCTTACCGACCCGGCGCCCGCAACGACCTTTGCCCACCTTGACGCTACCACCGTTCTCAGCCGCGCGATAGCTTCACAGGGGATCTACCCTGCTGTCGATCCGCTTGCCTCGTCAAGCCGTATGCTCTCCCCCGATGTTGTCGGCGAGGAGCATTACCGTGTGGCAAAGGAGGTTCAGAGGCTTCTTCAGAGGTACAACGAGCTTCAGGACATCATTGCCATAATGGGAATGGATGAGCTGAGCGAGGACGACAAGCTGACCGTTTCACGCGCGCGCAAGGTTCAGAAGTACCTGTCTCAGGCGCTTCATGTTTCGGAGCAGTACAACGGCTTCCCGGGGCAGTACGTACCGCTTTCGGAAACGGTGCGCGGTTTTGCCGAGATCATTGACGGAAAGCACGACGATCTTCCGGAATCGGCTTTCCTCTATGTCGGATCGATTGAGGAAGCGGTCGAAAAAGCGCGCAGGGGCGAAAACTGACACTTCCGGTGAAAGGACAGACAGAATATGAACGAATATCATCTGACAGTTTCGACCCCTTCCGGGACCTTTTTTGACGGTGACGCGGTTTTTCTCTCGTTAAGAGGTGCGGGCGGCGACCTTGCGGTGATGGCGGGACACATTCCGTTTGTCACAACTGTCAAAAAATGCGTCTGTAAGGTCAGATTTCCGGATGAAACTGAAAAAACCGCAGACTGCGAGACAGGACTTCTCACGGTCTCGAAAAACGGTGTTCACCTGCTGACGTCGGGGTTTGTCTGGAACAGCTGAAGCATAATAAAAACTCTCCTTCATCGGGAGAGTTTTTTTGATCAGTGGTATTCGTCCTGCGGATATTCATAAGCGGGATATCTGCCGCCGATGTCAACTGAAGTCAGACTCATATTCCCGTACTTCTGAGAAACGGCAAAGCCGACGTTCAAGCCGTCGGGTATCAGTGCGACAGCCTGCTTCCCCATCGATTCAAAGCAACCGGACAGATTTTTTGCCGGAACAGAAACGGTTTTTCCGGTAAGGGGATCGAGACAGGTATATCTGATGTATCCCTCGTCAAAATCCGGTGTAACGCCGCAGAGAACGACGCAGTGCTGGTTTGCGGGATAGACGAAGGTTTCTGTCTTGTCCTCGCTCTGCCACTGATAATAGCCGCTTACCGGTCCGAAGTCGGTCGTTACCCATATTGCGACAGGGATGCCGAGACAGAGGAGATTGGTTATCCCGTCAAATTCCGTTCCGGAAAGATCAACGGCACGGCGGTTTCCGGGAATACCGTCAGGAAGGGCTTCGATCGCTTTCACGATAACCGGAGCGTAGCAGCCCCAGCCGCCCTTTCCTGCATCGGGATTTCCGGCATAGAACTTTTTCGGGTCGGGACCGAACATACAGCCGAATGATATATGAACGTCGGCTTTCGGAAGACAGCTGTCAACGAACTCTTTCAGCGTTATCTTTACCCCGGCAGTATTCAGAAGCGAGACTGCCGATGCCGCCTCGCATCCGTTCGGGTACTCCGGAAGCTGGCACACCGGACTTACGTTTATATCGGCGGCCTGTCGATCTCAGCCGCCCAGTCGTCGTATTTCAGGATCGTATATATCTCACCGCGGTATGCATCGATCAGCTTTATGCCCTCGGTATAAACAGCCTCATCCGTGTCGGGGTAAATTCTTTTAAGGTCGTCAAGCGCTTTCGGAAGATAAGTATCGAGCAGTCCGGGAAAATCGACTCCGTAGATAAGTGATTCGTTGCTGTCGGTCGTGCGGGCAAGCGGCGAATTGTTCCCCGGATAAATATTCTTTGAAAAAAGGTTTTTGCGCAGTTTTGTATAATAAAGCACCCCGGCTGTGAGCGAAATGACAACTGCGGTGCAGATAACCGTGATTACGGTACGGTTTCTCAGGCATCTTTTTATGTAGCGGTTGATTCTGGGATTCATTGTTTTTCCGATTTTCTCTGACTGTAATTCCCCGCCGACCCGGACGAGCGGCGGGGAAATCACTTTGTCAACTGTTTCTGATTACTTTCCGGAGACGGTAATTCCGGAGAATGCCGCATACGGCAGGACGCTTGAGCCGTCGGCAACCGTTTCGGATGAAATGCCGTAAACACTGTTCAGCATATCGGCAAGGTTTCCGCTTATCATCGTTTCTGAAAGCGCGTCGGTTATCTTTCCGTTTTCAACAAGGAAGCTGTTCTTTGCGACACCGGAGAAGTCACCGTTTGACGAGGGCTGACCGCCGGAGAAGCGTCCTACAACGATACCCTTGTCGATCCCGGCGATTATTTCGTCAAGCGGCTTACCGCCGTTCTTCATGATGATGCTTCCGGAGGTGTTCTTTGCTCTCGGGAACCCGGTCTTGTTCGCGACGTACTGGGAGATCATGAAGGATTCGAGGATACCGTCTTTTATAATGCTGTAATCCTCCGCCGCAAAGCCGTCTGCCGTAACCTTCTCTCCGCAGATTATGCGCGGGTCGGACGGGACGTCGGAGACGGTTATCGACGTATCTGCGACCTGCTGTCCGAGCTTGTCCTTCCACGGGGAGGTTCCCTCAAGAAGCCCGACCTCGCCGGTGAAGCTGCCGAGAGCGAATGAGAGAAACTCTCTGAGGCATCCGGGGGTAAGGATCATGACACCGCTGAACTTTCCGTCAAGCGTGCGGGTGGTTATCTGCTTTTCGATATCGGCAAGATCCTTTGCAACGCCCGCGCAGTCGATGAAGCGTGTATCAAGGTTATCGGTCTTGAAATATGAGCCTGAGAAGGATGAGGCAAGCTCGCCTTCATGTGCGCTGAACATGATCTCGACCGAGTAGCTGCCGCAGTGCTCGCCGAAAACAACACCGTTTGTATTGGCGTGAACGGAGGTCGTCTCGCGGTGGGTCATTATCATCTGCTCAACGATGACCTTCGGGTATCTTTCCGAAATGTCGTCCATAAGCTCGCGGCAGCGGAAGAAGAATTTATCAAGATCGGGCTTGACCGCGCCGTATTCAAAGTCGCGGTTCTCCCCAAGCGGGGCGATATCCCATGCCTCATCGGGGAGGGATGATTCCGCGGTTGCAAGGCAGGCTTCTGCGGCTGAAACTATTGTTTCGTGATCGTAGCAGTTCTGTCTGACACTTCCCTTTTTGCCGGCTTTGATGGCGGTCATTACAAGATGCTTGTCGAAAAGCGTTCTGAAAAGGCTGAATTTTCCGCCGTCAACGTTGAATTCGTGTGTTTCCGAGAAGCCGACGTCGCATTTCGCTTTTTCGGCACCTGCTGTTTTAAGAGCCTCAAGGGCTTGGTTTGCAATATTCTTAAGATTATCCATGTCATTCGCCGCCTTTCTCATCTTCCGCCGACCGTGACCTTGCAGCGGAGCGCGGGACCGCCCATTCCGACCGGCATGGGCTGTTTCTTTCCGCACATTCCGGAGCTTGCCCAGATGACCTCGTCTGAGACCATGTCGACAGTCTTCAGCATTTCAAATGCGATGCCGGAGATCGTGGTGTCAAGGATGGCTCTTCCGAGTTTACCGTTCTTTATCTCATATCCGCCGGTGATTCCGAACATGAATTCTCCGGTTGTATCAGCCTGACCGTTGTTTGTGTCAAGGAGATAATATCCGTCGTCTACCGAGGCGATCATTTCCTCCAGCTTTGAGCTTCCGGGGAGGATCGCGGTGTTTCTCATTCTGATAAGCGGCTCGTCGGAGAACAGGAATGCTCTTGCGTTGCCGGTGGGGTTCATTCCGAAGTGTTCCGCTGTCTCGCGGCTGTTCATATAGCCGGTAAGGATGCCGTTGCGGATGAGGACCGCGTCCTCTGTCTTTGTTCCCTCGTCGTCTGCGTAGATGGGGAGCGGAACCGGCTTTCCGAATGCGGTGTGCGCGTAGTCGATAAGTGTGACAAGCTCTGACGCGACGCGTCTGCCGAGAGAGTGCGCCGCGACCGAGCCTCCGAGGACAAGGTCAGCCTCAACTGTATGACCGACAGCCTCGTGAGCCAGCATTCCGGAGAGAATGCCGCCGAGGATAACGGTTTTTTCGCCGGCTACGGCATAAACACCCTCGCACTTTTCTTTCAGCCGCCGGTAAAGCCTGTCGATCCTTTCGTACAGATCGGCGGGAGATGAGAAATTGCGGTCGAAGGTCGCGCCCTTTCCGAACACCTCGTACATCTCGATCGGTTTTCCGTCGGGAGTTTCGGCAGTGAGGAAAACGTAAATATAGCTTCTCGGCATTACCGAATGCGAATCAAATCCGTCGGAAACCGCGATGAGCTTTTCCATTGAATCGGCTCTGACCGAAACACCCCGGCTGAGCAGGTCGGGATACTTCGATGAGATATACGCGTCGATCTCCTTTGCGAATTCGATATAGGTCTTTTGCTCCGTGTCGCACAGCTCATAAACCGTGCGGCTGTTTCCGGAATCAAGGTGAGGGAGCATTCCCTTGCCTTTCCCCGCGTGTTCTGACATGAACTCCGCGTTTTCGGAGGCGGCTTTTATTACGGCTCTTACCGCGTCGTCAGACAGCTCGGCGGTTGACGAAAAGCCGTAGACCCCATTCTGATAGACACGGCAGGAAACGCCGGCTGTTTCGTTTCTTACGTTGCCGACGAGGTTTCCGTTGAGAAGCGTGACGTTTCTCGTCAGATTCTTCTGCGCGCGCAGCTCGGTATTGACACCTGCGGCGAAAAGCTCCTTTTTCCCGGTGATGATATCGTTAAGCATTATATCACTCCTTGATAAGTCAGTATTTTTCTGTACTTCCTATTGTAGCACTTAACTCCGCGCTTGTCAATGCCGGAATAAAAATGGGGCTGTAAAAAACCCGGCATGATTTTTTTACACCCCATTTTTGAGGGTCAGGTTTTAATTCTTGCCGAAGGAATACGGTATGCGGGAAATATCTGAAAAAGCACTTAAATCGATATCTGACATTTTTCTTCTGTACTCCGGTGTGCATGTAGTTTCTGCTGCCTTGCACCATATTCCGCCGTACATATCGAGTATTTCACCGAATTCTTCGCCTTCTGTCAGCTTGTTAAGCCTCTGCCAGTAATTTTCGTTGTACTTTTTGTTCCGTAGATGTTCAGCAAATTTGTCTTCCGGGGTCAAGCCGTCAGAGGGCAGCGTTATCTGATGAATTCTGCAGGAATCGTAGCTGTGATCGAGCACGAATTCAGGCTTGCCGGTCACGCTGTCGGTAACTCGGTATACTCCGAAATATCCGTAAACAGCGTCTGACTGATCGTAGCTTACCCCGGCTACAAGGAAGGTTCCGGGAATGTCGCTGTTGACAAATATACCGCCTGCCATTACCCACTTCTTTGCCGCCACAACTGAGTTTGTCTGCGGATTATATAGAATCAGGTACAGATTCAGGATACTCATGTCGGTGCCTTCAAAAGTGAGAGTATCATCTATGACGGCATACATTCTGCCGACCTTATCAATACCGCCGACGGTGTAAACCGCATCGAAAAAGGCAACAGAATAGACAGCACGGTTGTTGATCGCAACAGTATTGATATCCGTTATCTCAACTTCATCGCGGGCATCGGTTCCGAAATCGTCGATCGGGTCGTACGAAAACACGTTATCGGGGTCGTTGTCCGGCGGATCAGCCGTATCTATCGTGTCGATGGGGCAAATTTCAATTGGCTCGGTGACAGTAAAAGGCACTGTTTCCGGATATTCCGTTCCGGAGGACGGAGGCTCTGTTTCACTGTCCGCGCTTATATCAGGCGGTCCGTAGTGCACGAGTGTTGTTTCGGTATCCGTCCGAAAGCTCGGATCTTCAAGTACGTTTGAAGCGTGTCCGTAATTGCTTCCGCCGGGAGAAAGCGGCTTCTTCATTCCGCGAAGCAGACCTCCTCCGACGATTATTCCGAGCACAAGCAGGAACGACAGGCTTGCCGTAAGCAGTGTGCCGAACCTTTGTCCGAACCCCTGATGCACATGAACAGTTTTTCTGTTTGTGCCGCCGTTCAGAACCGAATGACGTATCTCAGACTTATCCGGCTTCATATCATTTACTGTTTTTCTGAATTGATCGCTGAAATTTTTCATTATCATTTACTCCTTTCCTCGCAAACATTTTTTCTGACCTTATTCACGCCGCGGTAGAGCTTTGTCTTTACGGTTGACAGCTTCATGTTCATCGCCGCGGCGATTTCCGGAAGCTTCATATCCTCGGCGTAGTACAGGTATATTATTTTCCGGGTCTCTGCCGGGAGATGCGATATCTCCCTTGCGATATTTCCGGACTCTTCGGCGGTAATGACGGCGTCCTCAAGCGAGAACGGGTCGGGAATGTCGGTGTCGGTCACGCTGTCGTTTTCGCCGGCAGCCTGGATCGGCACAAGCAGCCTCATCCGCTGCTTCAGCGTATAGTACCGCATGGCGCGGCGGGAGGCGATCTTCATGAGAAGCGCCCTGTCGTCGCGGACGTAGGCACAGCCCTTGCGTCTTAATGTGCGGTAGTATTCGAGATAGATCTCCTGAAGCAGATCGGGCAGGTGCTGCGGATCGCCGCATCTGCAGGAGGCATATTTCCGTATCTCGTCGTAGGTCATCTCATAGACAAGCGAGAACCGCTCGTCACAGGCTTCTTTGTCTGCGCAGACTAAAGTCATCTTGAATTACCTCCGTTCATTATAGTTAGTGCCGGCTTTTGCGTAACAGTTTCATTTAATACATAAATTATACACGGTTTTTTTCTGAAACGCCAGCGCGTCCGACTTCATTTGTAAAAAAATTTTCTGAAATCTTATAATATTTACAAAATGTCCTTTCAATTCGGACGGAATTGGTGTATAATGGTTTGGATTAAGAATATCACAGACTTCAGGTCTTTACAGGATACGAAAGGATTACTTAAATGGGCCTTATAACCAAAATTTTCGGAACATACAGCCAGCGGCAGATAAAGAAGATCATCCCGACGGTTGACGCTATCGAGAATCTTGCGGACAGGTACAGGGCTATGTCCGACGAAGAGCTGCGCTCTATGACCGATGTGCTCAAAAAGCGCCTTGCCGACGGAGAGACGACAGACGACATTCTCCCCGACGCTTTTGCCGTCATAAGAGAGGCTGACGACCGTGTCCTCGGCAAACGTCCGTTCCGCGTTCAGCTTATGGGCGGCATCATTCTTCATCAGGGGCGCATTGCCGAGATGAAAACAGGTGAAGGAAAAACGCTTGTCGCTACCCTTCCCGCTTACCTTAATGCGCTTACCGGCGAGGGCGTTCATATCGTCACGGTCAACGAATATCTTGCGGGACTCGGCGCCGAGGAAATGGGACGCGTCTACGGCTTCCTCGGCCTTACAACCGGGCTTATAGTCCACGACCAGACAAAGGAGGAGAAGCAGAAGGCTTACAACGCCGACATCACATACGGAACCAACAACGAGTTCGGCTTCGACTACCTCCGCGATAACATGGTCATTTACAAGGAGCGCCTTACACAGCGCGGACACGCATTTGCCATCGTTGACGAGGTCGACTCGATACTCATCGATGAGGCAAGAACCCCGCTTATCATCTCCGGCGAGGGCGACAAGTCCACCGACCTTTATGACAGAGCCGACGCTTTCGTCCGCACGCTCCGTCAGTTCAGGATAAAGGAGATCGACAGCAAGGAATCAACCGACACACTTGATGCCGACTATATTGTCGATGAAAAAGCAAAGACCGCGGTTCTTACCGAGGCAGGCGTAAAGAAGGCGGAGCAGTTCTTCAACATTGAAAACCTCTCCGATCCCGAGAATACCACCCTGTCCCATCACATAAATCAGGCGATTAAGGCGCACGGCGTCATGATGAAGGACGTAGATTACGTCAACAAGGACGGTCAGATCATCATCGTTGACAGCTTTACCGGACGTATGATGTTCGGCAGACGCTATTCCGACGGTCTGCATCAGGCTATCGAGGCAAAGGAACACGTCAAGATCGAGAAGGAGAACAAGACTCTTGCAACGATAACCTTCCAGAACTACTTCAGAATGTATAAGAAGCTCTCCGGCATGACAGGTACCGCGCTTACCGAGGAGAACGAGTTCAGGGAGATATACAACCTTGACGTCGTTGAGATCCCGACGAACAAGCCGATGATCAGGATCGACCACCACGACGTTGTTTACAAGAACAAAAAGGGCAAGTACGACGCCATCATAAATCAGGTCATAGAGTGCCACGAAAAGGGTCAGCCGGTACTTGTAGGTACCGTTTCCATCGAGAAATCCGAGGAGCTTTCAAAGCTGCTCAGGCGCGAGGGCATAAAGCACACCGTCCTCAACGCAAAATATCACGAAAAAGAAGCCGAGATAGTTGCCGGAGCCGGTAAGTACGGAACCGTTACCATCTCTACGAACATGGCGGGACGAGGCACCGATATCATGCTCGGAGGAAACCCCGAGTTTATGGCAAAACAGGATATGCTGAAGCAGGGCTACGACGAGGATGTTGTCGGTCTTGCGATCGGCTCGTCAACCTCGGTGAGCGAGGAGGTTCTTGCGGCGCGCAAGGTGTTCCGCGAGCTGTTTGACAGGTACAAGCGCGAGATCGAGCCGGAAGCGGAAAAAATAAAAGCCGCAGGCGGTCTGTTCATAATCGGTACCGAAAGACACGAAAGCCGCCGTATCGACAACCAGCTCCGAGGACGCTCCGGACGTCAGGGCGACCCCGGAGAATCGCGCTTCTTCCTCTCGCTTGACGACGATCTCATGCGACTGTTCGGAAGTGAACGGATACTCGGAATGGTTGAGCGGCTCGGACTTGAGGACGACCAGCCTATCGAGGCGAGAATACTCTCCAATTCCATCGAGAACGCACAGAAACAGCTTGAGGACAACAACTTTGCCCGCAGAAAGAACGTCCTCAGCTACGACGACGTTATGAATCAGCAGAGAACGGTCATATACAAGCAGCGCCGCGAGGTGCTTGACGGCTGTGACCTGCATGACAAAATGACGGATATGATCACTACAGTCGTTGACGACGAGGTCAATCTCTGCGTCAATCCCGAGGCGCCGAACGACTGGAAATTTGACGAGCTCCGCAACTACTTCCTCGGAACCCTCTGCAGCGACGGCGATTTCAGATATACCGACGAGGAGCTTTCGAACGTTGTTCCGGATGATATCAAAGAGGAGCTTGAAAAGAGAGCGGAGGCGCTTTACGCCGAAAAGGAGAAAATCTTCGGCACCGAGCAGATGCGCGAGATCGAGCGCGTTCTCCTTCTCCGCAATGTCGATGAAAAGTGGATGGACCACCTTGAGGCTATGGAGGACCTAAAGGGCAGCGTCGGACT
>OGSD01001737.1_pt1 | contig 19636 bp, 19 predicted proteins | sample 1553571 | NCBI WGS metagenome assembly OGSD01 (sample SAMEA2580072, study PRJEB22360) | human gut metagenome | biome: human gut; feature: human-associated habitat; material: faeces | place: Denmark | collected 2008/2010 | reverse complement strand
CTGCAAAAATCGAATTGAAGCCATTCACTTTTGCAGTTGTTTTTTGCTCTGATACAGTGTTATTCTTGGACTTTGCCATTTTTTCTACATTCGTAATTACTTTATGATCATAATAAGAACGACTTTGATTGCGATAAGTTTTTTGCTCAAAATGTTCAAGAATGTATTGTGTAATCTCAGATACCCTTTTTGAATCAAGTAAAGCATTTTCTCGATCAATTGCCTTTACTTGCTTGTCATATAAACGCTCAGGATTTTTAATTGTGTTGATATAATCAATTCTAAAAGGCAACACATTTCCATCATGAATAGCATCTACAATTGTATATGTGTGCAGCGGTCTTACTTTATTACCATTTTCATCCGGTTCACCTCCGAAAACCTGTGCTGTTGTACGCATATTTGATGCATTAGAACTATTAGAGTTTATTGCAAAAATAGGAGTACCTGTAAAACCGAATATATGGTAATTCTTAAAATGCTTTGTAATCGACTTATGCATATCTCCAAATTGAGAACGATGACATTCATCGAAAATCATAACAATATGTTTTTTATAAACTTCGTGCTCCTTGTTCTTGGATATGAATTTATCTAACTTTTGAATGGTTGTGATGATAATTCTTGCATTATCATCTTCCATTTGTTTTTGCAAAATTTTAGTAGAAGTGTTGCTGTTGGCAGCACCTTTTTCAAATCTGTCATATTCTTTCATTGTCTGATAGTCAAGATCTTTTCTATCGACAACAAACAATACTTTATCAATAAAATTCAGTTCTTTAGCAAGCTGTGCCGTCTTAAAACTGGTTAAAGTCTTTCCGCTTCCTGTGGTATGCCAAATATAACCGCCCGCTTCTTTTCTGCCGGTTCTCTTGAGATTGGTAGAAATGATAATTCGGTTTAGAATTTTTTCAGTTGCCGCAATTTGATAAGGACGCATTACCAATAATAAATCCTCTGAAGTAAATACACAGTAACGAGTCAAAATATTAAGTAGCGTATGTTTTGCAAAAAAGGTTTTTGTAAAATCCACAAGGTCCGGGATGGTATGGTTTTTCTCATCTGCCCAATAGCTTGTAAATTCAAAGCTATTTGAAGTCTTTTTCCTTTTTGTTGTATTTTTCTCTGCATTGTCTTTTATATGCTGAAATCTTGTTGTGTTGGAATAATACTTTGTATGCGTACCGTTGGAGATTACAAACAGCTGTACATACTGATACAATCCACAGCCTGCCCAAAAGCTGTCACGCTGGTAACGATTGATTTGGTTAAACGCTTCCCGAATTGCGTTTCCTCTTTTTTTTAGTTCAATATGCACCAATGGCAATCCATTTACCAAAATCGTCACATCATAACGAGTATCACGCTTTCCGCCTTCTTCTTCATACTGGTTTATTACCTGCAAATGATTGTTGTGAATGTTGTTTTTGTCGATCAGCTTGATATTTTTTACGTAGCCGTTATCAAGGGTGAGGTTTTGCAGACAATCCTCCTGTATTTTGCGAGTTTTCTCTACAATACCATCATTGCCGTTTGAAATAACGCTGTTGTAAAATTCATTCCACTCTTTATCGAAAAAGATGTAGTTATTCAGTTTTTCAAGCTGAGTACGGAGATTGTCAATTAAGTCCTGTTCGCTTTTTATAGTAATGTATTCGTAGCCCTGACTGACAAGGCGATTTATAAAATCCTGTTCAAGCTCCGCTTCGCTTTGATAGTCGGTGCTTTTTCTTTTTTCAGGTGTGTACTCAGCCACCACCGTGCTTTCGGTAGAGCTTGCCACAATTTCAAAGCTGTTCATTTTCCACTGCCTCCTTTTTCTTAAAAGTTAATAGCTTATCTCGGTAGTATTCATATTGCTTTTGTCTTGCTTCGATTTCCGCAGGTAATCCCTCACTTATATCGTTGCAAAGTTTTTCGAAATGATCAAGAGTATCAACTATACACTGCTGTTCTTCAAGTGGTGGAACAGGTATTTTCAAATTGCGAACAAATGATAAATTTGCCATTGCAAGTTTACCACTGCTAAATTCTAAAAACTTAGGATATAACATTGTACAAGCATAATAAATATATGATGGATCGAGATCGTTATCATTAATCGGGTATATACCAGCTATATTTTGATTAATTGCCGCCTTAAAAGGCAAAAAAGCTACCTTTCCAATAGTGGCTCCAACTAACGCAACCAGTGTGGTATTTGCTTTCATCATTCTTGCAGAAGATTTTAAAAGTCCTTGCTCAGTAATGTAATTAGTAATTTCATCTACATTTTTTTGATTTTTACAAACTGTAGAACTTAACCATTTTATATTACCATTTTCCCAATACAAGCGTTCATTCTTTGAAGGCGTTCCTCCAGCTTGAACAATACATACATCACCTAAAGATTTCCATTCTATCTCATTCCCAAAAGTAAGCAAACTACTTTTATAATATTCATACTGCTGTTTTCTCGCAGCAAGTTCCGTAGCAAGTTCCGCAGCGAGTTCCGTAAATTTATCCAATATACGAACGATTTCTTCTTGTACCAGTATAGGAGGAAGGGGGATTGTTACTTTTTCCATCTTCTTTTTAGAAATATTGAATCTTGTAACACCACTGGCTGTCCTTTTTATCTGCTTTCTAATCTCACTTGAGCGGAAAACATACTTAGAAAACTCTGGCAACATAAGCTTTTCATCATAAAGTCTAAATCCAAAACAAAAGCTATTCAAATATAATTTTTCATCTATTGTTGATGTTAAAACCGATGACATACCACATTCTTCGGGAGTTTCCGAAGAACCTGTAAATATAACATCCCCATATTGTATAGTGTTTTGATTTTCGTTTTTTTCGATTTTCACTTTATCATCAATATCTATTTTTAATGACGGATTCGAAAATACATTCATATATGTAATAAATTTCGAATTTCCATTATTGAAATCGTCTTTTGATTTTCCATTAAGACCACTATAAAATTCTCCCAATTCTCCAAGTGCTTTATATTCTACGCCCTCTGGGCAAAATTCATTTATAAGTTGTTCTAGTTTATTCATTTCTATCACCATCTTCAGACAATCCCAATGCTTGCTGGGCACTTTTAAATTCGTCTTTACTCTTTATGTTTTCGATAATTCCTGTAACAAGACGATAAAACGCACTGAATTTTTCCAATGCAATTTCCTCATCATATTCACCATGCACCACATCGCTAAGCTTGCCAAATAACTTATAGCCATTATTTGAAAATTCAACTGGAATTATAGCACATTTTTCATCTACTTCTGTCAATAGCTCTTTAAAAGTTTTTCTTTGTTCTTTGTTTTTCTTATTAACAAACGTGGTGGTAATTCCAGAAGCTTTAGCAACTTCACTTGTCACCTGTTCAAAAACTTTACGCAAATATATTATGGCACCTGCACCAAAACCTTCTCGTGATGCTCTCATAGCTTTCTCAAGCAGGTCAGTATATATACCGAAAGAGTTTTCTCGCAATTCACTAACATTTTTAGAAAGTTTTTCAGTTCTCTTTAAAATTTTTACTTTTGGCTCTTCAGTAAACATGTCCTTAACTTCAAGTAAAAACCAAACTTGAATTTCAGTTTTACATACAGGACACTGCAAGAAAGCGTCAATACTAATAAGATTCTCATTTATAATAAGAGCATGCAATCTATCTGGAGACATAAATGTTCTCGAATCTTCACACTTTTTACAATAAAAATTTAATGCGATTCTACCAGCATCAATTTCTACAAAATCGCCATTCTGCAAACCGATCATTTCTTCATATTCCTGATTTTCATATTCAGAATAAAAGTATTTTTTTATGTCAATAAATGGTAGTGTAGCAACATATTCCCCAATTGGTTTATTTAAAACTTTAGTTGCTAAATTCATTTAGTTCACCTCAATTTCATCTATAATCGCATTAATTTCGTCACGCAATGTATTTTCATGTTGAACAATTTCAGATATTTGCTTGTTAAGGACAGCTATATCAATAACTTCTCTTGTATCCTCGCTTTCTACATAAGTTGATACAGATAGATTGTAGTCTGTATTTTCAATATCTTCCTTTTTTACGAGAGCAGTAAAATGCTTTTCAGTTTTTCGATTGATGTAAGCGTTTAATATATTCTGAATGTTATCAGGCTCATTGTTTGAAGTTCCGTCACCCAATTTATTACTGTTTGTAGACTTGACAAATTCTTTTGAAGCGTCAATAAACAGCGTTCGGTTGTCGACTTTGGATTTTTTGAGAACCATAATGCAGGTCGCAATGCTTGTTCCGTAAAAAAGATTATTGGGCAATTGAATGATACATTCGATATAGTTGTTATCGATCAAATATTTTCTTATTTTCTGTTCTGCACCGCCACGATACATAATACCTGGGAAACAAACAATAGCCGCTGTTCCATCTGTAGCAAGCCAATGCAGACAATGCATAATAAAAGCAAAGTCTGCTTTTGATTTAGGAGCCAACACTCCGGCAGGGGAAAAACGAGGATCGTTTATCAGTGTTCCGTTGTCAGAGCCTTCCCATTTAATAGAGTACGGAGGATTTGAAACGATGGCTTCAAACGGTTCCTCATCCCAATGCTTAGGATCAGTCAAAGTGTCGCCATGTTCAATACTAAATTTATCGTAATCTATGTCATGCAGGAACATATTAATACGACAAAGGTTGTAGGTTGTTATGTTGATTTCCTGACCAAAGAATCCATTGCGGACATTATCTTTACCGAGAATTTTTGCAAACTTCAAAAGTAACGAACCACTTCCAACCGCCGGATCATACACTTTATTCACTTCTGTTTTCATTTTCCCATTATTATCAAGAAGTGAAATTTTTGTAAGAAGCTCAGACACCTCTTGTGGGGTAAAAAATTCTCCGCCACTTTTACCAGCATTAGAAGCATACATTCCCATTAAATATTCATATGTATCCCCAAAAGCGTCAATGGAATTATCTTGATAATTACCAAGATCCATATCTCCAATAACAGTAATTAACCTTTTAAGTCTTTTATTTCTTTTAATAACTGTTGGACCAAGCTTATTGCTGTTTACATCTATATCATCAAACAGTCCTTTAAAATTTTCTTCGCTTGGACTTCCAATAGCAGAGGCTTCGATATTCTTAAAAATTTCTTGTAGTTTTTCATTTAAATTTTCGTCCAAATCACTAATTTCAATTTCCTTACCATTTTTTTCAGACTTTTCTTTAACATTTTTATCTTCTTTTCTAATTTTCAATAATAAATTATTAAACAATTCAGTTGGCTTAATAAAGAATCCCTTTTCTTGCACCATTTCATCTCTAATGCTTTCTGCTACATCATCATCAATCTTGGCATAATCAAACTCATTATTTCCTGCATTCCATTCCCCTTTATTTATGTAACTTGTAAGATTTTCAGATATATATCTATAAAACAGCATACCTAAAACATACTGTTTAAAATCCCAGCCATCAACGCTACCCCTAAGTTCATTAGCAAGTGTCCATATTGTACGATAAAGTTCATTTCTTTCTTGCTCTCTTTTATTATCACTCATTTTTGCAATCTCCATTCTTAAGTAATTTTTTGTAATTTATGTTTTTTCGCAATTTACTGCACAACTCTTTATCTTTTAATATTTCAGCGATATCAGCAGGCACTTCATTTCGCTCTTGTGCAGCCAAATCAAAAAATAAATTTCTTTGCTCTTCTGTTGGATTCAACAACTTTAGCATTGCAAATTGTCTTTCTGGAGGAGGTGGATTAACTTTACCACTTAAAATGTCATAAAAATACGGTTTTTTTATACCGAGTGTGGTGTAAAACTTAATATTTGATAAGTTTGCCTCTTTTAACATTTGTGCAAGTAAATTGCAAAATTTAATAGAATTATCATTATCCAAATAATCACCACCATTTCTAATTAGTATGTAAGTATACATACTTACATACTATCATTTTTCTAATAAAAAATCAACACGAATCAATCGTGTATTTATTGATTCTTGCTGATTTTTATAGACAATAGAGTTCTCATCTATTATATCTTTATGTGTATTTATCCTTTTACTTTTTCCTTATACACCTCCCACAATCTCTTCTGCTCCACTCCTATCCTCAATATCTCCTTCAAATCCCTCAACATTGCCTCAACATTAGCATCCATCTGTTCAACAGTACCAGTGCGATTACCTGCCGAAATCTCCCATTGAACACTCTCTTTAGAGTAATATTCCTTGGCTTTACAAGGCCATTGTCTCTTATGTACTCAAACAGCCACTTCTGGATTTCTTTATCAAGGTAGGAAATTTCAACGGCAGAGGTGAATGGAATTCTTTTTAAATCCAAATACTCCAGAAGTTCTGGAATGAATTCAGTCAATCTTATATATCTGCGCACTTGATTTTTACTTTCACCAACTTGTTCTCCAATTAATACCGCTGTTTCTGACTTCCACCCAAAATGGGTGGAAGTTCCATCATCAACCAGATCATTTCTTGATCCCTGTCTTTTCATCGCATCCATCTTCATCTTATAAGCCCATGCCTTCTCACTCGGCAATAACTCCTCCCTCTGAATGTTCGCATCCACCATCGCGATAACCGATTCATCATCTGTCATTTCTCGGATAATTGAAAGAATCGCAGTAAGTCCTGCCAGCTGTGCGGCATGGAGTCTTCTGTGACCGGAGATCATTTCATAGGTATCCATTCCGGTCGGGCGGATCAGGACCGATGAAAGCACTCCATTTGCCTTAATGCTTTCCACCAGTTCCTGCATTTTCTCATCATCTACCACCTTGAACGGATGGCCTTTAAAACTGCTGATTTTACAGATTTCGATGTCCATAGCAGACTCTTCATTCACAACACCTAACAGTTCTTCCACGCTCTTAAAATTCAATCTTTCATTCATCTTGCTTGCCTTACCTGCCATTTCCTAATACCTCCTGAGTTAATTCTTTATAAGCATTTGATACCTTACAATTGACACAGTGACCATAGATACTGATTCCCTCTGCACTGGCTTCCGCAGCCTTCACAGATACCGGAATCACGCTCTCAAATATCGGGATACTGGTTCCATAGGTTTCTCTGACTTTACTTGAAATATCCTTTGCATAATTGGTTCTGAAATCTACCATTGTAAGAAGGATTCCTTCAATCATCAGTCGTCTGTTCAGTCTTCTCTTTACCATAGAAATGGTCTTAATCAGCTGCTGAAGACCTTTAACCGGCAGATACGCATCCTGAACCGGAATCAGCACCGAATCTGCAGCTACCAACGCATTGATCGTCAGTGTTCCAAGAGACGGCATGCAGTCGATCAGAATATAATCGTATCGCTCTCTCTGCACTTCGATATATTCCCGCAGGATCATTTCCCGGCTGATCACATTGGCCAGTGTCAGTTCCATAACGGATAATTCGATATTTCCAGGAAGCAGATCCACGCCTTCTTCGTGATGATAAATGCCTTCTTCCGGATCAATGTTCTCTTCATTTACTACGTTCATCAGAATCGTAGATAATGTTACTTTGAGGGCATCCGGCTCTCCAATACCTAGGCTGGCACTCAGACTTCCCTGCGGATCCGCATCAATCAGAAGCACTTTTTTCCCTTCTTTTGCCAGACCAATTCCTAAATTTACGGTTGTTGTGGTCTTCGCAGTTCCTCCTTTTTGGTTTGCGATACAAATAACTTTACCCATTCTTCTTTTCCTCCCGTTTTCTCTGTCTTTCTTTGCGTTTTCTTTCTTTTTCCAAAAGTTCTATAATTTCTTCTTTCATCTGCTCTGTGCTGTAATACTTTGGAAAGTATTTATACATCTGAGAATTCTTAAAAATCACTCTGCTCATATCCGTCTTCTTGATCTCGTTTAAAATTTCGTTGATCTTCTGCGGACTCAGCTGCTTTTCCTGACTCAGTGCTTTCATGCGTTTTGCCTGTGATACAGAAGGAACCGACAGCGTATATTCAATACTGTCTGCCACCCATCCCTGTTCTATAATTGACAAAAAGGAAAGTTCCACTGCCGAATTAAATGAGATTTTTCCTTCATACAGCATATCCAGTAATTCCGGAATCAGGGACGTTAAACGAATGTACCGGAGCACCTGCCTTGGACTTTCGCCCGTTTCCTGACCAATCAGATCAATGGTCTTGGTTCCTTTCAGCGCCTCCAACAGACCTTCCTGTGTTTTTCGTCTCTTCCCGGTTTTACGCTTCATAGCTTCATTCTTCATGGAATAAGCAAATGCTTTCTCACTGAACAGAATCTTTTCCCTGTGAAGGTTCGAATCCACCATGGATATGATCGAGTCATCCTCTTTCATGTATCGGATAATGACAGGCACTTTGGTATATCCAAGTTTTTCTGCACAGTATTTTCTGCGATGCCCAGAGATGATCCGATAAAATCCTTCCGTTGTTGGCATTACAATCAGCGGATTCATAATTCCGTATCTCTCAATGCTTTCCATGAGCCGTGCCATTGCTTCATCCTCTTTTACCTTGAACGGATGATTCTCGAACGGCCTCAGACGCTCCAGACCAAGCTCTACAACCTTCTCGACAGCAGAATCGAATAGTCGGTGTTCATCGTCTGATCTGCTTTTCGCATTCTTTTTGCAATTCATTAGAAATCCCTCCTTTTTCAGCTATTTAATTGCAATAAAAAAACTCATCCACAAGACCATAAACAGATCTGTGAATGAGTATTTTCATTCAAAAATTTATATAGAGTTACAAAAGCAATGATTTTTGCTAAGAAAATGCCGGTTTTGACTGTAATTTACTCTACTTAACGCTAACCGTATCGGCGAAAACAATGTCGTCGCCATAATCTCTTAGAAAAAATTATTTTTTTATTTTAGAAATGGGCTCGTTTTTGTTGGAAAATCAGCTTTGCCTATTTCGCCCATTCGTTTGCAATTCCGCTGAAAAAGGAAGCGTTTTTCATACGTTTCCAATAAAAAACGGAATGATTTCGCGATTTCTGCTAATCATTCCGCAACGTCCCGTGCGGGAATCGAACCCACATCTAGTGCTTAGGAGAGCTCCAACCTATTGTCACTCTCTGTCAATCTGAGGTAAGGTAAACCCATATGGGACACTATTAAAAACTGTTTCCGATTCAATTTGAGTTATTCTGAATACCCCCTCTGTCAAGCTCTGTAAAGCTCTGAAAGTTAGCTGATTGTTTGCTCCAGCTAATAATTGGGGAATGCCTTGATATTACCATCGACATCTGTTATATGACCACCATGCTTCGTACGTTCGATCATGGTAAACAGTATTCAATTAAACTTCCTATCGAAAGCACAAGATATTTTCTTGTCTATAAATAATATACCGCATATGAGACGGTTTGTCCATGCGTTTTTGACTGGCAAATTGGTTAATTCAAAGTAGTAATATTATTATTATGGAAATCTGAAAATAATTTTTCAAATACGGACATAACCGGTGGATGGACCTGCACCGACCTTTGCGATATACCCACTCTTAACTAAATCTGTCAGTGTTCTTTCCACGGTAACCTTACTTATGTCAGGGCATAGTTCCATAATTTCCTTCTTCGTTATCTTACCAACCTTATTATCAATCACCGCCTTAATTCTATCCGGCTTGGAAAGATTATGGTACTTCAAATGTTCTACACGGCTTTCAAATTCATTGTATGCTTTCAGCATAATACCTAAATAATACTTAACAAAAGGCTCATAGCTGTTTTCGCCCTCATGCCAGCCAGTAGAACTTGCTTGAAGGGCTTCATAATATGTTTCTTTTGTCTTTTCAATCAGCATTTCCATACTGACATATTTTCCAACGATATATCCCGCCTTATAAAAAAGCAGTAAAGTGAGCAAACGGCTCATCCTACCATTTCCGTCATTGAAAGGATGGATGCACAGAAAGTCCAGAATGAACATAGGAATCAAAACCAGTTTATCAATGCGGTCAGCTTCCCATGCTTCAAGGAAACGAGCGCAAAGTTCGTCTATTGCTTCTGCAGTCTGAAAAGCTGGAACGGGAATAAAACGAGCTTTCTGGTGTCCCTCGGCATCGGTTTCTGCAATTACATTGTCTGAATTCTTATAGGTACCACCGATGTTTCCTTGGGAATAAGAATATAAATCACGATGTAACTGTAAAATAATGTTTGGTCTTGGAGTGATATATTCATAACTTTCGTGAATCGTAGCCAGCACTTCACGGTAGCCGGCAATTTCCTGTTCAGACCGATTACGTGGCTCTGCTTTCTGACTTACCAGTTCTTCCAAACGTTTATCACTTGTAAATATACCTTCAATTCGGTTAGATGCTCCCGTACTTTGAATTAAAGCAACTTCCAGAAGTGTTTTCAGTTCATCTATGTTTGCTTCCAGAAATAATTCCTGTTTACCTTTATGCTCATGAATACTGCCAACCATCTGAACAATTTCAGGTGTCAGCAACTTCGCAGGATTTGTAATATAATCAAAATTTCTCATTGAAATCTCCTTCATTTTGAATTTATCTCCATCATTTTAACGCTAAATGATGGAGATTTCAATAGATTTGATGGAGATAGATTCTCCATATGCACAATAAATATACTCATTGGGATATAGAATTCATTACTTCATCGTCTTCGCCAACGAATTGAGTAATGCCCGCATCTCTGGATTAGCCAATACTTTTGCCAGAAGTTCCGGATCGACTTCATCCAATGCATTCAACGATTCTTTTCTTATACGCTGTGATTCTTTGTTGATGAAGACATATGCACGGTTTTCTTCAATTGCCTCAGGAGAGATATCTACACAATCCCAGGTAAGACCAAGCAGCTCACCAAGTCGCAGGGAACATGAGAAAGATAGATTAATTGCGAGCTTTAATCGTTCATCTTCACAGACACTGAGCGCATACATCAATGTATCCGCTGTCCAGATGTCTCTTTTTTGGGATTTATGTTTTGGTACAGTTGCATGAATGCAGGGATTTTTCTCCATCAATTCCCATTTCACTGCCTGCTCAAAACAGTTTCTAAGCAGCTTATTAATATCTCTGATGGTACTGGCCGATACAAGTTCATTTTTACTTGTTTTATTTAATGGATTGATAACAGCACGCCTCTTCAAAAGACTCTGATAATATCTTTCGATGAATCTGGTATTGATTTCTGACAGCTTTGCATCACCAATGATCGGAAGAATATAGTTGTTGATAAGAGAGACATTTCCTTCATACGTAGAAAGCGCCCAGTTTTCTTTTCCATACAGTGCAACATATTCTGTAATAAGCTCGTCCAGTGTTTTGCATTTACGGACGACAAATGATCCCATCTCTTTTTTATATTCAATTTCTTTTTTTCTTCTTTTAGCTTCGGCTTTTGTTTCATAGGTTTCCCATTTCTGTTTTCTCTCGCCTTTTTCATTCGTATAAGAATAGATTACATTGAATTTTCCGTTTCGTTCTCTTATTGATGCCATATTATTGCATACTCCTTTCCAAATCTCTTTGCTCCATCCAGTCCTCAAATTCATCCCGACGGATCCTAACTCGACTGCCAACTTTTATTACTGTGAACTTTCCTTTATCCGCCCACTTGTTGATCATGCTTCTGCTGACCTTTGCCAGATAGGAAGCTTCATCAAAAGTAAGATACTTTATATTTCCATTGCTTCCTCGTATTCCGGTCTGTGATAATTTCTTCCGCCGGAAATTAGCCAGGGCAATATTTTGTTCCTGTGCAAGTTCTTCATAATCATTCGATGGATCCAGCATATACCGATCCTGACCTTCCAGGAATTTTTGAAAACTCTCTTTTGTGATCCTTTTCTTTTCTGCAATCACAATGAATTCAAAAAAATGACTATACTTTGGATTATCAAGAATTGTATATACTGCGCTTCTGGTTGTTCCAAGCAGCTGTGCCATCTCAGGCATCGTAATTGTTGCATCTTCCAGAAGAGCGTCTTTTTTTCTGTCTTCCTTTGTTCGATACCGGGACTGGCTTTTATACCAGTTCTGAAAAGATTCTTTTGGTATTCGTTTCCAGTAATCGACAATAACAGCTTCCATTTGATTTTTCTTGAGTAAATCATAAACAAGATATTCATCAACACCCAACAGATCCGCGACTTCCTTAACAGAATAGGACCAGGATTTCAATTCTTTCCCGGGTTTTTCTCCGGTAACTTTATGATATTTAATCTGATTGGCGTACCATTTTTCAAAGCTAGCAATGTTGATTCGTATCTTTCCGGCAATCTCTTTTGATTCAAAAACATTTTTATGAACCAGCCAGTATCGATCTGTCTTTTTTAATCCCAACAGCTTTCCCATTTCCGGCACGGTCATCCAGGTTCTCTTTTGCGTTGGACGACGTTTGTAAGGACTGTCCTCTGATATCTTCGAAATGATTTCTGCAACATCATCCATTTCCGGAACTTCTTTTTGTTTCATAATTGCTGTTGCCATTTATTCTTCACTTCCTGTCTTTTTTAGTGTTAGTGTTTTTTCTTATATCATATCTCAAATCCAGATAAAAATTTAGGATGTCGATTGCAGACAAAATCTGCCAGATCAACACCCTGTTTTTTACTGTTCCAAGTTATCGAGCCAGTCATCGAAACTCTTCTTAGAGATGCGATACTTTCCGCCATCCAACTGGATCCACCGGAATTCCTTTTTCTTCAAAAGGTTATAAATAGTAGGTCTGCTGACTCCTAAGATTTCCTGTAACTCTTGAACTGTATAACATCTTTTCTCTGACATTTCTTTATCCTCTTTTCTTTGAAATATGAAAGAAAAATTATCCCTTCATATAACGAAACGCTCAGAGCATGTTTTACAGTGGTCAAAAGCAAATTTTTTTACTTTTTTTCTTGCGAGTTTTTTTAATGCAACTCGTAAGAAACTCGTAACATTAGATTTTTACATTTTTCATGAAATTAAGTAAAGAAAAAGAGCATATGGAATTGAATCCATACACTCTATGATTACTGAAACTTTATTTCATTTTTAATTCAACAAACTGGAAGTTGACTATCAACTGATAATCAAAAATATCATTCCTAAAATTGCAAATCCTTCACAGATCGCAATTATCTAAAATCTGTCGAGCTCTTCGTATAGAAAAACAGTAATTTCATTCTTTCGAAATTTTTAATTCTACGTCTCCGTTACTCAGCAATTCTACAACCTCACGCTCTGGCATATTCATTTTTCCCAGTCTTACCTCTTGTTTATCATCGTTCACGGAATCCTTGTTAGAACTACCACATGCAACCAGACAGGCTGTGAGGATAATTTCCAGAATAACTGATAAATATTTCTTCATATGGCTACACCTAGTTCTTTATTATTTCTTTTCATCAAGCAAAATAACACCTTGTGCCGGATTTTTATCAATTGCACCAACTATCTCATGTGGAACATATGGCTCTTCAAGATATGCAAGGTCTTCGGCAGTTAATTTAATGTCAAATGCTCCGGCTGAATCATCCAGATACTGCGTTTTGGTTGCCCCAATAATAGGCGATAGAATTCCCTTTGCCCACTGCCATGCAATGGCTATCTGGGACATTTTGCAGTTATACTTTTCGGCAAGCTCCGCTACACGTTTAACTATCTGCATGTCTTCCGCTTCAGTCTTATCATATTTTCCCATGGCAACCCTATCCGTGGTTCCACGAAGAGACTCTGATTTCCACTGTGGTCTTGCCAGATGTCCGGCTGCAAGAGGGCTATACGGCATTAACGAAACTTTCATTTGCTTACAAATTGGTAGCAATTCTCTCTCATCCTCTCTGTAAAGCAAATTATAATGATTCTCCATCGCAGAAAATGGTGTCCATCCATTGTCTCTTGCGGCTAACTGCATATTATAAAACTGATATCCATACATGGCAGATGCACCAAGTGCCCTGACCTTTCCTGCTTTTACCAGATCGTGCAGTGCCTCCATAGTTTCTTCAATTGGTGTATCATAGTCAAATCTATGGATGATATATAAATCAAGATAGTCGGTTCCAAGACGTGACAGAGTTCCATCTATTTCCCTCATGATTGCCTGTCTTGATAAACGACCTTCATTAAAATATACCTTGGATGCAATCACAACCTGATTTCTCGCTACATTTTTCTTCAATGCTTTACCTAAATATTCCTCACTTGTTCCTGCTGAATATCCATTTGCTGTATCAAAAAAGTTATATCCCAACTCAAGTGCATGCTTGATAACATTCTCACTTTCAGCTTCATCCAACGTCCAGTCATGCATGGTTCCAGCTTTCCCAAAACTCATACAGCCCACACATAATTTTGACACTTCTATATCTGTATTTCCGAGTTTACCGTATTCCATAGTGCTCTCCTTATCTTAATCCAGCGTACTCTTTCTCCGATACCGCCTCACACCACTCATTGGAACAATCCACTCCCGGCACCTCAATTGCCAGATGGGAAAACCATTCATCCGGAGCGGCCCCATGCCAGTGCTTTACATCTACCGGAATGTTAATACAGTCACCCGGTTTCATTTCTACCGCATCCCTGCCTTCTTCCTGATAAAACCCTCGGCCGGCTACACATACTAAGATCTGCCCGCCACCGCTTTTTGCATGATGAATATGCCAATTATTCCTGCATAAAACTGGACTACCCCTCCGCAATCCCTTATAGTTACGGGCTTTAACGGCATACACGTCTGTGTTTTGTGCGACCCTTTCATGACGAGCAGTTTCTGCCAGGTTATTTCTCTGCTTCGTCCTCATTCCAAACCTCTTTTGCAAGATTAAAGACTGCCCAGCCTTTTGGCCAGCCTGCATAGAATGCTACGTGAGTGATGATTGCTGCGATCTCTTTCTGTGTTACCCCATGATCCTTTGCATTCTGTAAATGGAATTTCAAAGAGGAATCTGTGATTCCCTGTGCCATCAGTGCTACAACTGTGATGATACTTCTTGTTTTTAAATCAATATCTTCGTTATTCCAGTTCTCTCCGAAAAGAATGTCATCGTTAAAATGTGCAAAATCTGGTGCAAATGTTCCCAGAGCATTTCTTCCTGCTATCTGTGTGATCTTTGCCATGATATCAAACCTCCATCTTTCTTATTTATGGTAATTTGTCATACTCTTCTTCCGGTAAAAACTCAAGCCATTCATTGGAAGCTCCCTCTGCTGGAACTTCAACAGCCAGATGCTGGAACCAGCTGTCTTTCGCTGCCCCGTGCCAGTGTTTTACTTCTGGTGAAATATTTACTACATCTCCAGCTTTCAATTCACGAGCTGGTTTTCCTTCTTCCTGGTACCATCCTCTTCCACCAGTAACCAGAAGGATCTGTCCACCTTTATGATGGATGTGGTATGCATTGATTGTTCCCGGAGCGAAAGTAACCAGACCAACTGGTACTCTCTCTGTTGTAAGCATATTCAAATAGCATTCACCTGTAAAATACTTTGCGAATGCTACGTTTTCTTCACCGATTGGAAATACGTTACCTCCACCTAAGTCTTTTTTCATCTGTTCGATATCCATAAAAAATTCCTCCTTGCTCTTTTTATTTTATGGTACAACCTGAAGTAAGCTCTAGGTCAATAGATTTTGCAACTTTTTACATAAAGTTCATAATTTTTCTGTGACAGTTTGCATTTCAGGTACACTCTATTTCTTATCGGTATCATCATACTCCCATATTGCTTTCTATGTCCAATACCCATTATTATGGGTTGCTTAATGCCTTTTAAGCATAATCTGTTTCTATATCACAATGCAAAACAGATCTGCTGTATTCTGGCAGACCTACTTTGCATTATGATATAGCTTAAATCTGTTTGATAAGATTCAACTCTTTCTTGGATAGTGCTTTTTTTAACTTCTGGTTTTCCTTTATTAGATTCTCATTTTCGCTTTTCAGTTTCTGTAGCTGTTGCCGGAGCAGATTCATTTCCGCTTCCATCGCCTGACTGATAATGTTTCTCCTTGGATCCACCATACCAGCCTGCTGTTCCATTGCTGCATCAATCTCACCTCTTACAATCGGATTCTTGTAAAAGAATCCTCTAGATAAACCAGTCTTTTGCATCAGTGCTGGTACGGACACCTTTTCTCTCTCCAACACCATTGTCCGTATTGTCAGGACTGCCCGTTCCACTTTTTCTTCGCTCTTTCTTTTATTCAATTCCAGCATCTTGTCGTATTTGCTCATATTCTTCTCCCCATCCGTCCAGATTTGCTAAGATAATCTGTGACATAAGATTTCTTACTTCCCTTGTCTCATCTGCCAGTCTCTGATTGCTCATTTTCCGGTAGTACTGGACGCTTTTCACTCCTTTATGACCCAGGAGCTTTGCTATGGTCCAATCATCCACATGGAGTTCTGTCAGCTTTACCCCATAACAGTGCCGGAACATATGCGTTCCAAATCCGAATAATTTCCCGCTGTCATCTCGGATATCTTTTTCATAGATCATTCGAAGCACTTTATCCTGCAAGGTTTGGTAACTGATTGGTCTCTCCGGTTTGTTCTCGTCCGCAAAGATATAAATGCTTTCAGGATAATGCTCATTTGCATAACTGACTGCCTTTCCAATCAGCTGTGCCAGCTCCCGGCTGATCGGTTTTTCATATCTTCTTGTTTTCGGCTGGTATATGATAATCATATCCTGACGGTCATGTTTATAAAGGCAGTCTTTCCGCAAGGTCAGCGTGTCGGAAATTCTGGTTCCAAGCATCTGGTGGATGATCATTGCCCTTGCTATCTGCTCTTCCATTTTTACAATCTGGGCATTCAGTCTTTTCAGCTCACTGTCCGAATAAGATTTGAATTCTGCTTTCCGTTCTGGCGGAAAATCAGATTTTAAAAACAGTTTTGTAAGATGTGGAAAATCATAAATTTTTCCGATTGTTTCCAGCACATTTCGAAGCTTTAGCAGGTCATCCCGGATGCCATTCCCTCCGTTTGATTCTACCTTGATGTTGATTAAAAATTGTTCTATGATCTCCCGGTCAATCTCTTCGCAGGTGCTGATCTTGGAATGCTTTTCATCCAAATACTTTGAAAATTTATTCATGGCGGACAGTTCACGTTTTATACTGCCAAGGGCTTCGGTTTTCAGATGATGGTAAATTGCTTTTTTTACTTCTTCCCGAATATCTGGTTGCCGGATTCCTCTGAAATTTAGTGTCTTATGGTTGACAATCGGATTTGTCCGCAGGATAAGCGGAAGCCTTTCCAGATGCCAGATATCCTTTGCCAGCTCATTGGTTTCTGATCGGTCCAGTGTAAATTCCAGAAGGCTTTCAAAATACCGGATCAGGGCAGCTTTTTCCACCGATTCAGTCTGAATGTTCGTCACTTTATGCTTCGTCAAAGCCCTACCGTTTTGTATCATCCACATTTTCAACTGCTTTATCCAGAAGTCTTTTTCTCTGTCAAGCAGGCTGTTTTCCTGATGGGATGACTTCTGAAAAAATTCACATAAGCTGTTAAAATAATGCCTTTCCCTTTTTATGGTCAGGATGGATACCTGCGTTCCACGGTAGTAAATGTATTCGACAAATTCTGTCTGAAGCTGGTTTCCCGGCAGTTTATCCAGATCAAAATATTGTTCCTTATTCAGCTTTTCCTTTTGCTCATCGGTAGCCAGCTTATAACATTCCAGTTGTTGGAATTTCAGTTTATTATCCATGCTTCTCTCCTTTCTGCATACAGGCAAGCAGGCTGTTTTCCTCTTCCTCAAAGTATGCGTCATTTTCTTTAGCAATTTTTCTTGGCATATAATCTATATACTGCATGGTCATTTCCTCAAACGTATGTCCCAGATAGTCCCGGATGCTTTGGATTGATACGCCATGCTCATAAAAATTGGTTGCTACGGTATGTCGGTAATCATGAGACTTAAAAATATATTCTCCATTCTGTATGCCTATCTGGGAGCAGTATTTTTTCATCTGCCCCATGAAGGTGCTTTTGGAAAATGCTCCACCTTTCCGATTCCGAAAAATGTATGCTTCTTTTTCGGTAGGGTGCTTTTTCAGATAAACCTGCATCAGACGATACAATGTTACCGGAATGGGAACCCTTTTATAATTTTTCATTTTCACCTGGTAGACCTTCATCCAGCAGTCACCATTCTGGATATAATACGCATCCCCTTTTAAGGTGCAGACCTCACTGATCCGGAGTCCCACACACCAGAGATGTAAAAACATCATTCTCAGGTGTTCAGGAAACTGTGAGAGGTTTTGGATAATTTCCATATACACATCCTCTTCCACACTTCTGTCATGGTGGACTGGGATCTGTTTTTCCAAGTAATACGATGCATAAAACGGAACCTTTTTTATATACCCCTTTACTTCCAGAAATTTCATAAAAAACTGTATTCCCGAAACATTGGTATTAAATGTCTTTGCTCCCATAGCACCATTCTGCAAATTCTTTAAATATACATCAATCAGGCTGGCATCACACTTGGTAACTTCCAGTTCGCTGATCTCCTGCAAAAAATTTCGAATGGTTCGGAATCTTTCGTACACCGTACTGAGCGCCAGTTCTCCGATTCCAATTTCGTACTTCATATATTCCTGAAGCAGCAATCGATTCTTGGGCTGTAGAACTTCCTGAAATGATATTTTTTCTATACTGTCACTCTGGTTTATTCTTTCTTTGGCAATACGAAACCGCTCTAAATACCAGATGGTAGCATCCCATCTTGTTTCATCAGTTTCTATAAAAATCACTTTACGGGCAGTTTCCACAATGCTCTTCAGTCGTTTTCGCCGTTGCTCTTTCTCGACTTTCTGCTTCAGGTAGTCCTGAAATGCTGTTTCCTGTTCCAGCTCCAGAAGCTGGATATCTGTAATCTGCTCCCGGATGCAAAATTCGTAAAAAAGCTGTAGCCCGGTCAGTTTATATTCCCTCAGTCTGGAAATTTCATAATTCTCCAGAATATATTCCAGCACGGTAAAAATCTGACGTTTCAGTTTCTCACTGGCTGCCGCTTTAAAATTCCAGACCATGTTGCTCCGACACCGTACCGTTTCCACACTCTTTACGATTACAGGATCTGAGTGGTATGGAACAAAAAGTATTTCATTTTTATATTTCCATTCACATTCCCTCTGTCCAGCCGGAGTTTTCATCCGTTCCCGGATGTACGCCTGCCGTATCCGGTCGAACGTTCCGGTATATCGGTAAATGTAATTTCGCTTTATCAGCGGTGTTATGTATAATTCAAATTTCATTCGCAGTTCATAATCTATTTCCGAAAGATGTTCTACCATCTCATCTGCCAGAAACAGCAGAATCTGTTCTGTAATGGAACTTCCTGCTTCCTCTTTTGCAAACTCCCGGATTTCTTTTCGTAGCTGCTCAATCCGCCTGCTCCGTTCTTGTTCTGCCTCTATAAAAGACTGTAAAAACGCAGGCATAAAAACCACCTCCTATAGCAATTCCTCAATCCCATACAGGGAGGAGTGTTTCTCGTAGAATTCCTGGCTGGCATCCAGCAGTTCATCATCCACAATGTCCAGATAATTGATGGTTGTCTGGATGTGGCGGTGTCCATAGGCCAGCTGTATCAGTTCCAACGACCATCCTGCTTTTCTCCGCTCATTTCCAAAGTAATGCCGGAGCATATGAGGC
>OGSD01001694.1_pt1 | contig 19987 bp, 10 predicted proteins | sample 1553571 | NCBI WGS metagenome assembly OGSD01 (sample SAMEA2580072, study PRJEB22360) | human gut metagenome | biome: human gut; feature: human-associated habitat; material: faeces | place: Denmark | collected 2008/2010 | reverse complement strand
TTCGTGCGGACCGACTGGCCAAAGACGCTAAGTGGATCACTCCCACCCCTTACGGCGATATGGATATAACCATCAATCTATCCAAGCCGGAGAAGGACCCCAAGGCCATTGCGGCTGCCCTGCAAATGAAGCAAAGCGCTTACCCCAAGTGCCAACTGTGCAAGGAGAACGAGGGCTACGCCGGGCGGGTCAATCACCCGGCACGGCAAAATCACCGGATCATTCCCCTGAAAATGGGCGGCGGCCCCTGGTTCTTGCAGTATTCGCCCTATGGCTACTATAACGAGCACTGCATTGTGTTTAATGGCCGGCATACGCCGATGAAAATCGACCGCAGCGCGTTCCAAAAGCTGTTTGATTTTGTAGAGAAGTTTCCCCACTATTTTGTAGGCTCCAATGCAGACCTTCCCATCGTGGGCGGCTCCATTCTCACCCACGAGCACTTCCAAGGCGGGCACTATACCTTTGCTATGACAAAGGCACCGATAGAGACCCCCTATGCCTTTGCCGGATATAAAGATATTGAGGCCGGAATCGTCAAGTGGCCCATGTCCGTACTGCGCCTGCGTGGGGATGAGCCGGCGCGCATTTGCGACCTGGCAGACAAAGTGCTGCAAGCCTGGCGCGGCTATACGGACCCGGATGCCTTTATCTACGCCGAGACCGATGGCACACCCCACAACACCATTACCCCCATCGCCCGGTTCCGGAACGGTAAATATGAACTGGACCTGGTGCTGCGCAACAACATTACCACCCCGGCGTGCCCGGACGGTCTGTACCACCCCCACCCGGAATACCATCATATTAAGAAAGAGAATATCGGCCTGATTGAGGTTATGGGTTTGGCGGTACTGCCCGCCCGGTTAAAGACAGAGCTGGAGCTGCTGCGTGACGCACTGCTCCATGGCACAGACATTGCCGCCGACGAACGCATTGCCAAACACAAGGACTGGGCAATGGAGATCGCCGCCAAGAACGCCTTAACCGCCGAGAATTGCATGGACATTCTGCAACAGGAAGTGGGCAAAGTCTTTGCTGCCATTTTGGAGCAGTGCGGCGTGTTTGACCGTAATGAAGCCGGTAAAGCCCAGTTTCTGCGCTTCCTAAGCAGCATAGAAACAGCATAAAACAAATAGACGCAAAGAAGCCGCACAGAAAGATCTGTGCGGCTTTGTTTTGTTCATTTATAATCAGACTTTGATCTGCACGGCTTTGCGGTACACCGCCAGGGCAATACCGGCGGTGAATAACTCGGTGATCCAAAAGGCATGCCACACACCGGCGGCGCCCAGCACTCGACTCAGCAGGAATGCCAACGGGACGATGATGACCAAATACCGGCAAAGAGAAATCACTAAGGACGGCGTGCCCTTGCCCAGTCCCTCCAGTGCACCGGAAGCAGTCACCGATACGGCGGACACAATGAACCCGCCGCTGATGATTCGCAGCGCTGTTTTACCGGCAGCAACAGTAGCTGCATTCTCGGTAAAAAGACCGATCAATTGCCCGGGAATCACCAGGCACAGCACAGTGCCCACCACCATAATGGCAGCAGTCATCACTAATACGGTGCGGAAGATCTGCTTGACCCGCCCATATTCCTTGGCGCCGTAATTGAACCCAATCACCGGGCGCATGCCCTGCACAATGCCGTTGGCCGGCAGGTACAGAAACGTTTGCAGTTTGTAATATGCGCCTAAAATCAGCACATAGGTTTGAGAGAATGCAGCCAAAATGGCGTTCAGTGCAGAGATCAGCACCGAAGGCAAAGCCAAATTCAGTACCGCCGGAATACCGATGGCATACAAGCGACCCACCAGGTGCCGGGACGGCCGCAGGTGCTGCAAGCGGATCTTGACGGAAATGGGGCGCAGGTAATAGAACAGCAGGTAGATCACCAGAGTGAGCACCTGACCCAGTCCGGTAGCCAGCGCTGCGCCGTCAATGCCCATTTTGGGGAACGGTCCCAGACCGAAGATCAACAGCGGATCCAAAATAATATTGGCAAGGCACCCCAGGCCCAGGCCCACCATGGTCACCTTCATACGACCGACTGCCTGAAAAATCTTTTCAAATGCCAAGTCTGCGTTGATTATAATGGAAAAACCAAACACAATACGCCCGTAGCGCACTCCCAGATCGATCACTGCTTGATCCTTGGTAAACGCCTGCAAAAACAGCGGAATGATGGCAATACACACGCCGGTGAGCAGCACCCCGTGCACCAGCGCCCACAGCATACCCTGCGTGGCTGCCTGGTCCGCGCGCTTCTGCTTTCCGGCGCCCAAATACAAAGCGATCACGGCGCTGATCCCCACGCCAAAGCCGATGGCAATGGCGTTGACCAGATTTTGCAAGGGATACACCAGGGACAACGCCGTCATAGCGTTCTCGCTGATGCGGGCCACAAAGTAGCTGTCTACAATATTATAAAGGGCGTTCACCAGCATGGAGAGCACCATGGGCAGCGCCATAGAGGTAATCAGCGGCAACACTGCCTTTTTGCGCATAAACTGTTCGTCCATCTGTTTTCCTTTCTGCTTGCAGGTATAAAAAAGCCACGCACTCCAAAGAGTGTGTGGCGAAAAGATGAGCAACTCCGGAAAAATCCACAACCGAATTTTCGTCCCGTATTGTAGCATAGCCGCCGCCTGCTGTCAAGCGGCAAATACGATGTGGATAAAAACGGCACATAGGCGTTTGCATCTATCTCTGCTTTTTTCTCTTTTTCGCTTGCCAAGCCGCCAAGAAGGCAATCGCAACACCTGACAAAAGCAGCACAACCACCAGCGGAGCTTTAGATCTCGCATTTGCCTTTTGCCGGTTTGACTGATCGACTGCAACTTCATCTTGCGGCGTATAAAGCGCGGCAAGAATAGCCATGACCGTGTCTGTATTTACATTCTGCGTCATCTTTGGCAAGGATGCATCTGCACTGATCAATCGCTGTTGTACAGCCACTGCAAAAGCCGTTCGATCACGCACGCTCTGAACAGACGAAGCCTGCACTTTTTTCAGTTCCGCAGAGATGATCGCTTGTGCAGCAGCGGTTCCCATACCGTTTTCTATCTTTCGGATATATTCTCCTTGAAAGGCAGACTGATAGGCACTTTGCACATTTTCAAAACTCGTCATAGCATAGGACGAATCCCCCATTCTTTTTTCCAAGTTTGCATTAAAAGCTTCTAAAAACGCTTTCTTCTGTTTCACATCTGCAAGGGAGGCGTAATGCTGTTGCTTGAGCGTTTGCTCAACCGTTTTTAAAATCACTTCGTTTGCAATGCCTTTTTTAGGATTTGGCAGTGTAGTTTCGGCGCCGGCCTCCGACACGGAACCGGATTGTTCGCTTTTCTGCTCTGTGCCATATAGTTCAATATCATTGCATTGTAAGGAAACATTTTGATATTTTTCATTAAAAGTATCTTCCCTACTATAAGCTATTTTGATCTTTGCGCAATTGAAATCGGCTATTTTCTGAATTTGGAAAGTAAACAGAACGCCGTTTGTCTTAACTGCTTTCGTATGGTGCCATAAAACTTGAAAATGACCGATCTGTTCGCCAAAATCTGTCGCAAAATCGCCGACATTCAGCGCCTCTCCCTTAGCAATAGAGCGCACATCTACTTGCGCGGCGGGGTATTCGACAGATAGCTTGATTCCCATAAGGCCGCTATTGTCCTTGATGCGAACCGAGACCTCTGACAGTTCGCTTGTTATGACACTTGGCGCATGCAAATACACGGTGGGTTGTGATCGGGCATACGCAACTGTACCCGCTTGCAGCATAATAAGGCCTGCTATAATCACAGCGATGATTTTCTTCATTCTCTTTCACCCTTAAAATTGCCACTGCACCGAAATCGATGCAGTGGCAAAGTACATTACAGCGTTTCTTTACCCACAAGGTATCTGGCAACCATGGCGGCGTCTTTATTGTTGATCTTGCCGTCGCCGTTTACATCCATAGCCAGCATCTGGCATTCCTTGGCCGTGATCTTTGAGAGCAAATACTTATTCATCGCCGCCACATCGCGGTTGTTGATCAAGCCATCGCCGTTCATATCGCCTGTAACCACAACAGTTCTCTTGTCAGTATTGCCAAGACGAATAACCGTGCCGGTGCCCACATAATCTGTGGACTTGAGCGATATACCGTTAATACTCTCAAACTGCAGCCCGCTGTTGGCAAACTCTTGCTGCACAGAAGCAACCGTAGACTTTAACGCCACGCGGCGCACAAAGCCGGCGGAATCGTAATTCAGCTTTGCGTTGTCCTTCAAAGCAATGGTGGTACCCAAATTGGCCTTAACCGCAATACGGCAGGTAGCTTTTTCCTTTGTCTTCTCTACCATTGCCGTTATGGTTGTTTCGCCTTCGGAAAGTGCAAGCACATTTCCTGCGTCATCAACCGAGGCCACACCCGGATTGCTTGAAGTCCAAATCACCGTTTCACTGGCCAAGTTCGCAGGTGTAATTGTAACATTCAGTCGCATAGATGTGTTGGTAAACATGGAGGCGTTGGTTTGGTCTAACGCAATTCTTGCATATTCCGCGGTTTTGAAGTATTTTCCGGTCACGACCGTGTCCTCTGTAATACAATCAAAATCACGATCCCAACCACTGAAAACATAACCGGGAACCGAGTCCGTCGCCGGTTCTGTCGCTGCGCCCATATATTCTACCTGCTGGGTATCCAGCTCTGTTCCATCTTGCATTTGGAATATAACCTTATACTTTTTTGCGGTATAATTTGCATACAAGTTCTGACTGCTTGTGATCTTGGTATTCAGCGCAAACTTGGTTTTGCACTCTGCATCCTTGTAAAGGCCTTCCAGCGTGTACCCGTCGACTGCAATCTTGGAAGCATCATACGCCTGCCCATCCTGCACCAGCGATACAAACGGCGCATCGCCAAAGCCGGTATTTACAGTAACGATATGATAATTCTTATTTGCATAACGATAAAGCGTGGTCGTTTGCTTTTCCCGTGTTTCGCTTGTCATCGGCGCATTCACTGTCCAGGCTGTCCACTTGTAGTATTCTGCATTTTGATAACGGGAACGATACTGTGTCTTTTCTCCGCTGATCTTTGTCTGATTAAACCATCTTTGGCCGTTGTGTACATAGTAAGAGGTGTTGTCATCCAAAAAGCCTGCTACCGTCAAACGACTGTCGCAAACCACCGTCTCCAGCGTGCAAGAATAACCGCTCACTTTCTTGGGTGCATACTGTACGGTTCCGCTGGCGTCCGTGTATTTATAATGTGTATACTTGTAGTGCGTAACCGTCGGATCCTCTACCTTGCGTGTCGCCACCTCAAAGCCGATATAGCGGGTGTCTTTCGCAATCGGGCTGTCCTGCCACGCTGTGTAATCTGAATAGGTGGTCTTAGACAGCGTCCAACCGTTTGATTTCAGCGTATTTTGGTCAGCGACCTTGCAAACGGTTTTAACGTCCTTGTAGCGATAACCGGTTTTGCTTTCCAACGTATAATCATTGGGGTGTGCGGTCACTTCCGTCGGCAATGCGCTCTTTTGCATCCAGGCACTGGGGGTAGCAGAAGTGTTGATACAGTAATATTTTGTACTTTCTTCGCTGTCGTTTTTGCCCAAACTGGTGGCGTAAAAAGAGATTTGACAAGTCTTGCTGACGGTGATGGGTCCGGTATAGATCTGCTCTGTGGACTCGTCGCCATTCAGATAGTAGTAAATCACCGCGTTTTGATCCGATGAAGTCAAGGTAAGTTGAATACGGTTTTTGAATTCACCGCTTTCATAATTTGCAGTCGGAGTCGGCGTTGTCTCTGCAAAATAATAAGCCGGATAAACCGCAATATCATGATCCACTTTCTCGTATTCATCTGCATTAAACCAACCGGCAAACTGCTTGCCGTCGGCAGAATCATTCACATCTTCCGGTGCCTTGGCACAATCACCGTATGCCACCTTCTGCGTAGAGATCACATTGTTGTTAAAATCATAGAACTTCACGGTGTATGTATTGGTTTCATACTGCGCGGTCACAACCATATCCTGCTTAACGATAATATTACCTTTCAGAATTTGATCCCAACCGGAGAATGTTTTACCCTCTACTGTTTCAGCTTCCGGAGGCGTTAATATGTCTCCGTAATGGAATTTCTGCATTTTGATACTTTGATTTTTCCAATCCACAAAAACAATCGTAAACTGCTTTTTGGTGAAATCGGAAAAGAAATCCGTATCCTCTGTAATATTGGTTGTGCTCTTGTCCCAGCCGACAAAGTCATACCCTTCCCTTGTAGGATTCTTCGGAACGGCAGCATTGGCGCCGTCCACCACAGTTTGTGTGCTGATCACCGTGCCGTCCCAGTCGTAGAACTTTACGGTATGCGTTGCTTTCGGCGCAGAAATTTTGTCCACTTCAATCAGGTTTGTCGTGCCCTCGATTCCGATTGCAACGGTATAATCGCCGGTTTCTACCGTCGGTTCATTACGCAATTTAAAGGAAAAAGAGTAGGAGCCGTCTTTCCCAACAACGGACTGTCCGATATATTCGTTGGTGTAGTCAGAAGCACCGGTATAGCCGTACACATAGAGGGTAATCTGCTTACCAGCAAAGGAGGCGTCTACCTTTTTGCGAATGGTATACTGCTTGCCACTGTCGTTTTCAGCACCGGCCGAATTGCTTTTATAACGATATGCCGTTCGGGTTTCCACCTGCTTGGCAGAGGTAGCCGTTATAGAAGCGTCTGTCCAATCGGACCAGTCTTTCCAACGATAGAAATTATAAATGTACTGGTAGGTTCCGTAATTGTACTGCGTCTTGGAGCCGCTTTGATAAGTCTCGTTGCCGGAATCCCCGCTGTTATAGAACCAATAAGCGCTGGAACCGCACTCCGGACATGCCGTCCCTCTATAAAGATCTCGACTGCCGCAGCTGGACTTTTTGTACCACTCAAATGCAGAATAGTTGCTGTAAAGGCCATGATAGGTGCCGCCGGCGTGATTGGTGGGGCAAAATGTATGATTGCCTCCGCCCCTTTTGTAGAAATGGTAGTATACATACTTCCAGCGCGTGCTGTATATCGGAACAGATTGGGTGCTCAGCAACGCTCTTTTTCCCGTTTCATTGTCATAGGTGGACATAACGGAATCCTGATAGCCGGTTTGTGAGATCAGCTTTGTCTGTTTGGTACCGTCCCAGATCCAGCCGTCCATCGTTTTGCTGCTGCCGGTTTTTGTTTCCTTGTCCCGGAAGCGGTACTCTGTACGCGTTTCAATTTGCAGATCGGTACCGCTGGGCTTTGTACCGCTCCAGGCAGACCACATCAATCCCTGATCGATGGTAGCCGCCATATTTTCGGAAAACGGGACGCCGGACGAATAGCTGTCCACGATAATGACCTCAGCCGTGGTAGCAGCATAGTCACAGGGAATGAACACTTCCATACCCTTCTTTGTACCGCCTTTGGGAATACTAAACGCCGCCGACTCGGTGGCGTCCACCAGCTTACCGGTTTTTGTTTTCAAAGATACAACCGCACGGCCTCTTGTAATTGCATTGGGTGTATTGGTCAAATCAAAGTATACATAATAGCCGTCCGACTGCCGCTTGGCTGAAGTAATTTTACAAACAATCGGCAGCGTTTTATTCTTCCACTCATAAATGCCTTGCACATTGATCGTCTTGTTTGTGGCATCCGTGTAAACAGACTTGTAGTCCTGACTCTGCCACCCAACAAAAATATATCCGGTGGGAACATTCACATCCGTTGGCGGCGTAGCGTTTTTTCCGTATTCAACTTTTTCGCTTTTCAGAACTTTCTTTTCCTTGTCCAGGAAATTCACGGTATAGGTATTGATTTTGTAATTGGCACGAATGGACCGGTTCGCAGTCACATTGTAAAACGAATCGCTCCATCCCTGGAAGGTATAGCCTTTGCGCGTGGGAGACGCGGGCGCGGTTGCGCTCTCACCGTATCGCACACTTTGCGTATGCAGTTCTTTGCCGTCCCAGTCCACAAATTTTACAGTAGAATTGGCGTGTGCCGTACAAGTACGGGAATTGTTATTGGAGCTGGTCCCGGATTGGTTCTTTGCTTCAACATAAATGGTATATGTGCCCACCCTGCTTAATGTAAGCGTATAGGAGCGCGCATTCGCATCTGTACCCAGATCACGATTCTCTGCGCCGCGAACCGCCACATTATATGCCGTCGCCCGTGCGGAACCGTTCCATGTAATTGTTACGCTCTTGCCTACGGCAATATCCGTTGCACTGATACCGGTAATGGTCGGCTTATCCGGAATGGCCGGCGGTGCAGGCGGGGTGCTTTTGGTATATCTCAATACACCTTGCCACCCACCATTATAGTACGGGTCAATACATATTTCATCAGCACCATAGCGATATTTTTTCATTTTGCTGGACCATGATTTACCGCCCCCGGTTCCACCGGGAATTCCATTATAATCCGCATGAGCACCAACATTCTTCCCACTGCCAATATAAATCTCTGTATGGACACCTTCCTTGAGAAGAATATCGCCGCGTTGCAGATTGTCACACCTTGACGGAAATCCCGGAATTTGCGACGCTGGTATCCAAGCAAACCCTGCATTTACAAATGCGTTTCTCATGTTTCTCGTATTCAATCCGCCCTGAACACTAAATCCCGCATTATGAAACGCCCAACTCACCAGGGAGGAACAATCAAAATCAGGAGTGCCATTGCGGCGCGACCAATTCTGAGAATAGCCATAGTAATTGTTGTTCGCAACCGAAACAGCCCATGATATTGCATTTTCTACTCGACTATCCGCCGCTTGTGCCGTTAATGTTCCCGCTGGCAAAATCGTTACTACCATCAGCAGGGATAGCAACAGGGATAAAAACTTTGTACTTCGTTTTTTCATGGTATCCAGTCTCCTTTTCTTATTTTGTCTTCACGGTTTTTACTTTTGACCACGAAGAATAAATCGTAACATATCCTTTTTGCGTCTTCACTTTCTTATATGTACGAATACGCACATAGTATTTTTTCTTTGCTTTCAGTTTTTTAACCGTTTTCGCCGTAGATTTATTGTTACCTACATTTATCCATTTGGTCGTATTTTTGGTAAAATTCTTGGCGGTGGAATACTGCAGCTGATAGCCGGTGGTTTGTGTTTTTTGCGCTTTCCACTTTACCGTCAGGCTTTTCTTTCCGCCTTGGAGTTTGGCCACGGTTGTGCCCTTTGGTACAATGGTGAATGTATATGTTTTTGTACCTTTATAGGCGCCCTTCAGCGTCAGTTTTACACTATATCGACCCACATTCTTGCAACCGCCGGAATAAGACACGGTGTAATGCTTGCCTGCTGTCAGTGTATTGCCCTTACTGTCCTTGACCGTTACTTTTGGTTTTTGGACTTTACCGTTATATGTGTATGTACTCTTGGACAACTTCACGCCGGCCACACGATACACTTTGTTCTTTGCTGCCGAATAACGACACACGGCACATCTTTTTTCCGACACACCGTTCTTGCTCCATGTAGCCGCCGTGGTGTACCACTTGTAGGTATGCGCTTTCTTTTTGATCACCTGACCGGTAGACAAGCACAAACCGCATTTGGTGCAATATATGTCACCGCTATATCCCTCTGCGGTGCAGGTAGCTGCCTTTGCGTGCTCCGTTCGTGTTTGGCTGTGGTCGCATTTTGGATTCATGCGTATTGTGACTTTTTGGCAATCCAGTGTAACAGAATCATATTTTTCATTGAATGTATCGTCCATATTATAAGACAGCGTTAAGATCGAATTTTTGCTGTCACCGGAAAGTAATTTCACATGCAGCGTAAACAGGATATCATCCGCGATCACCTGATCGGTAGAATTCCACAGCACATCAAATTGACCCACCGTATCTCCGATCGAGGTATTGAATGTACCGGAAAACTGACTGCCGCAGGTTGCGGAAATCGGCTGAATATCCGAAGCCGTATAGACAATGCGCAGCCGATACCCCACAATACGCGACAGGGCCCAGCCGATACCCCATCAAGCCGTGATTGTTGGTAATCTTAATCGGAATGGACAACGTATCATTTTTTCGTCCCACCAGAGAGTCTGCATATACCCGTGCCACCTCACTGGTAAAAGACGGCTGTACCACACAGGTACACGGCGTACAGGAAACTTCTTTTTGCTCTGCAGAAAAAGTGAGCTGATATTCGCCGGAATCGGCTTGCGCCTTTGCTTTCAGCCGGATTTCAACCGCGTCTGTCGCAGAAGGAACTGCATTCAGATTTGAAATTTGAATCACAAGCGCGTCCCTGCGGAGCACACCGCTTGCCACGACACCATTCAAGCCCTTAACGGACAGAAATTCAAAATTCGTTTGGTCAAATCGCATATGCAGCGTACAGGCAGTCAAGCCTTGTGCATTGTCCATACGCAACCGCACACCCACCGTCTCACCGGCAGTAACATTCTCCGTTTGCGCAGAGAATTTGGCATATTTTGTGATACTCTTGTTCGTTACGGTAATCGGAATATCCTCGCATTGCAGGGCTACGTCCCGAAAGGCGTCATCAAATGTATCTTCCTGCGTATAGGACAAGTGGATCCTCGTTTGACCGACTGCACCGGCAGAAACAGAGAAATTCACATAAAATAAAATGCCGTCCTGTGCTACCGCTTCACTGCCTGCCCAATACACATGGATCTGTCCGCGCACCATGTCGCCGTCTATGTTATCTTGGAGGCCGCCATTGGTCACCGGGCCACTTTCTACGGAAAGAGGCGTAACAACGGACGGATCATAGTCTAATGACAATTTAAAGCCCAGCAAGCCGGTATTGGATTTTATCATTACCGGCACGCGAACCTGCTCACCTGCCAATGCCTGCGTCGCCGAACCGTAAACCGTTGGCCCATCTGCGGCAGCAAAAACAGACTCTGCACTGCACAGCATACTCAATGCCAAAGCTACCGCTAACAGCAGGCTTTGAAATCTTTTGAACAACCAAACCACTACCTTTCCCAATATATAGATATATACCTTAGTTATTGTACTGCAATAAGAATTGCACTTCTATACTCAAACAGCGTACAGTTTTCTATTTTCTTTGTAAAACAGCAACTGTTTTTCAAAGCCTTAATAAGCAAAAACATATTTTTTTACAAAACCCCTTGACTTGGAGTGAACTCAAAGTGCTATGATAAAGGAAACCAAAACAAGGAGATTATATCTATGAAATACGCAACAGAAGAAGCCTTTGTCGCTGCCAACGCATTTGGCAAAGGCGCCGCCAACACGGCTTATGCCCAATACTTTGTAGGCAATTCTTATCTGAATCCCCTGACCGATCCCCAGGTCACGGCGCTGCATTTGTCCAATGTGACCTTTGAGCCGGGGTGTCGCAACAACTGGCACATTCACCACGCCACAAAAGGCGGCGGTCAGTTGCTGATCTGCACCGCCGGTGAGGGCTGGTACCAGGAATGGGGAAAGGCCCCGGTAGCGCTGCACGAGGGCATGGTCATCACCATTCCACCGGAGGTGAAGCACTGGCACGGCGCTAAAGGCGACAGTTGGTTCTCCCACATTGCTATGGAAGTGCCCGGTGAGAATGCCTCTAACGAATGGTGCGAGCCGGTGAGCGACGCAGATTATAACGCACTGGAGGCAGAAAAATGAATTTGCAAAGCACAGACCCGGAATACACCCAGCGACTGGGCGCATTTCTTGAAGAAGTAAGGAACGAACCGGACAGCATGCTGGAGCCCACCACCCGCTGGCTGGCGATTCTGGCCACCCTCACCGGCAGCGGCAGTGTAGACGCCTACAAAGAGGCACTGCCCCAAGCGCTGCAAGAGGGGCTTGACCCGGTGGCAGTCAAAGAGATGGTGTACCAGGCCACCGATTACCTGGGCTACGGCCGTGCGCTGCCGTTTCTGCACGCCACCAATGACGCGCTGACCGCCGCCGGCATTGCCCTACCACTACCCGGCCAGGCAACCACCACCATGAACGATCGGCTGGAGAAAGGCATTGCCGCCCAAGTCAAAATCTTTGGCGAACACATGAATGAGGCGTGGAAAGCCGGCACCGTCAACCGCTATTTGGCCGCCAACTGCTTTGGCGATTACTACACCCGCACCGGGCTGGATCTGGCCCAGCGAGAGATGATCACCTTCTGCTTTCTCTCTGCCCAAGGGGGCTGCGAGCCCCAGTTGATCGCCCACGCCAAGGGCAATATGAACATGGGCAACGATGCAGCGTTCCTGACCAAAGTGGTGCTCCAGTGTCTGCCCTACATCGGCTATCCTCGCAGCCTAAACGCCATGGGCTGCATTGCGAAAGCCGCCAAACAATAACCAAAAAACAAGAACACCCCTGCACAGCAACAAGCCGTGCGGGGGTGTTCTGTATCTGAATGCAGTTATAGGATGGTAGCGTGGCTGCAGCCGGTGGGAGCCTTGGTGACCAGAATCTGCCGGTCGATGGCCGCACGCAGGTCCGCCACATGGGAGATGATTCCCACCAACCGGTCGCTGCGAGCCAGATCCGTCAGGGCGTGCAGCGCCTGGTGGAGAGACTCCTCGTCCAGAGAGCCGAAGCCCTCGTCCACAAACATCGCGTCCAGACGCACACCGCCGGCGGCGCTCTGTACTCGATCCGACAGCCCCAGCGCCAGCGACAAAGAGGCCTTAAAGGACTCGCCGCCGGACAAACTCTTTACACTGCGGGTGGTGCCGTTATAATGGTCGATCACATCCAGATCCAGTCCGGACTGGTTGCGATTGTTCTCTGCCGTTTGGCGGCGCACCAGCTCGTACTGTCCGCCGGACATAACCATAAAGCGGGTGTTGGCACAGGCCAGCACCGCATCCAAATCCTGCATTTGCACATAGGTCTCCAAGGTGACCTTTTCTTTACCAGTCAAGTTGCCGGTGGCAGTATCTGCCAAGGCTTTTATCCAGCCGTAGCGGTGCTCCGCCGCCTCCAGTTCGGCCGCCGTGTGCCGCATTTGATCCAGCACCGTTTGATTGGTCTGGAGCCGCACAGCCAGTGTCTTGCCTTGATCGGTCAGCGTATGCAGCCGGGTCTGCAACTGTGCCAGCTGGGCGCGCAATGCCGCCGGGTCCGCTGCCGGACAAGTCTCCAACTGCTGCCGGGTCTGCTGCAAAGTGGCTACTAAGGCCGCCGCCTGCATGTCCAGTTCCGTCACGGCAGCTTGCGCCTTTTGGTGTGCCTGCTCTAAGGCATTCCGTTTTTCCGTTATGCGGTGCTGTTCCTCTTCCGCAGCCGACTGGGTAGCAAAAGGCAGTTCTGCCGCCAGTTCGCTGCACCGGCTTTGCTGCTGTTTGACCTCTTGTTGCAGCTGCTGCACCTGCAATTGCAATTCCGTTTGCTGCCGGGCACGCGCTGTGGTGCGCGCGGCGACTTGCGGCAAAGCCTGCTCCACCTGCGCCGCTTCTTCTGCGGCTGCCTGGGCGGCCTGCTTATTCGCTTCCGCCACGGCGCAAGCCGTCTGTGCCTGTGACAGCGCTTCTGCCAGAACCGATTGCGGCTCCTCCGGCAAATCACCAAGCAGCGCTTGCCACCCGGCAATAAACGCCCGCTGCTGTTCTCGGTACTGTCCCTTTACGCCACCGGCGGACTGACTGGCAGTCGTGGCCTTTGCCATAGCGGATCGGGCCGCCTGCTGGGTCGCCTCCAACTGCGACTGTGTAGGTGCCTGCGTGGACAAAACCGCCGGATGAGGGTGTTCCGTGGCGCCGCACACCGGGCAAGGTGCACCCGGCTGTAAATCTGCCGCCAACACGCCGGCTTGGCTGTCCAAAAAAGCCCGGTTCAGGCGCTGATAATCCTGCTCCAAACGCTGGGCGTGCGCTGCCGCAGCCTGGTAATCGGCAGCAGCACGGCGATAAGTATTCTCCGTAGTTTGCAGCGCAGCCCGCTGTTGTTCTAAAGCAGTCAACGCCTCTACCTTTTGCCGAGCCTGTGTACAGGCAGCCTTGGCCTGTTCCAACCCGGCGGCCGCCCCTTGCAGTTCCTGCCGCCGCTGTTCCAAACGGGTTTGTTCCGCGCGGGCTTTTTCCGCTGCTTCACCGGCTGCCGTGTATGCCGCTGTTTGCTGCGCTGCCTGCTGCCGCACCTCTGCCAAGATCTGCTGTTCTTTGGTCAGCCGGTCGTACTTGGGCAGCTGGGCTTGCAGCAAAGCCAGGCGGGCAGTAAGCGGTTTCGTCTCCTCTGCCTGTGCGGCGCACTGGTTCAATCTATCCGCTGCCGCCGCTTGCTTGGGGGTCAATTCCGCCTGCTGCCGAGTCAGCTCTTGCAGCTGTTGTTCCAGTTTCAAACGGCGCTCCGCAGCTGTCAATGCTGCCCGGTCGGCTTGCATTTTCTCCTGTATTTCTACCGTTTGGCGGGTGTTCTCCGTAGCGGCAGTCGTGTCTAACTGAATCAGCTGTTCCAACACCTCTCGGCTTTCAGAAAAGGGCAGCTGACCTTGCTGCAGCGCCCGGGCTTTGGCAAAAAGCAAAGAGTCCTCCGGGCAGCGCACGCCCTCGCCGTATTGGCGCAATTTTTCCTGCCCGGCGTCATAGGCGCGCTTCACCTCCAAAGCAGACTGTCGCAGCTTCTCCTGCAAGCAGGCATACCGCCCGGTGTCAAACAGCTTTTGGAAGATGCGACTGCGATCCTCTGTCTTGGCAAGCAGTAAACGCAAAAAATCCCCTTGCGCCAGCATGGCAATCTGGCAAAACTGATCGTGATCCAGCCCAAGCAAGGCGGTGATTTCGTCATCCACTTCCGTTTGTTTGGTAATCACCCGGCCATCCGGGCAAGTCAGCTCCGCCATAGTGTGCTGGGTAGTCATGCCCTCGCCTCGGGTCTTGGGCCGCCGGTACTCCGGACTGCGGCGCACGGTGTACACCGCCCGGTCGTATGCAAAAGTCAACTCTGCAAAGGTGGGAGTCTCCGGCGCTGCGTACTTGGAGCGCAAGGTGGATGACTCCCGGCTTTTGCCGCTGGCCTTGCCATACAGCGCAAAAATAATGCCGTCAAAAATGGTGGTCTTGCCGGCACCGGTATCTCCGGTAATCAAATACACGCCGCCGGTACCCAGCTTGGAAAAATCCAGCACCTGCTCCCGAGCGTAAGGACCAAAGGCGGACAAAGTAAGTTTTAGCGGTCTCATACTTTCTCCTCCCACACACTTTCCATCTGGCTGCGCAAAAAGGCAGCCTGCTCTTCTGTCAGATCCGTACCGTTTTGGCGGCGGTAAAACTCTGCAAACACATCAAACGGCGACTGCTTTTCCGTCGCCGCACCGTCATGCACCTGCCCCAGAGCACGGGTACGGGCGTTGTCGTAGTCCAGCAGCATTAAGTAAGGATAAATACTGCGCAGGCGACCCATGGCGTCCGGCACATCCTGTTCATCCGTCAGCGTAATATGCAGATAATTCTGCTGAAAATCTCCGTTGGTATAATAGTCCCGGGCGGTCAGTTCCATATAGCTACCCCGCAGCTGCGTTAAATCTCGGCGGGGGGACAGCGGCACCGTACGCACTTGCAGGTCCCCTTTTGCTCCCAGTTCCACCACGGTCACGCTTTTTTGGTGCCCTGCTTCCGAAAAGGAATACTTCAGTGGGGAACCGCAGTACCGCAGCCGCGGGCTGCCCATATTCTGGGGGCGGTGGATATGCCCCAGCGCCACATAATCAAAGGGGTCAAACACGCTGCCGTCCACATTGTCCGTACCGCCTACGGACAGTTCCTCTGAGTCCGAGGTGGCAGCGCCGGTAACGAACTGGTGCGTCAGCAGCACATTGCGCCGGGAAGTATCCACCTGCATAGCGCCGACAGCGGCGGACAGTGCATCCGTATAGCTGTCAATCTCCGTCTCAGGAAAATAGCGGCGCACATGAGCAGGCTTCACAAAGGGGAGCATATAAATGCCCACATCGCCCCATTTATCCGACAGCACAAAGGGCTGCACCCCACCGTCATAAACCGGCGAAAAGTGTACCCCGCTGCCATCCATAAGCCGACTGCCAAAGGCCAGCCGCTCCGGGGAGTCGTGGTTGCCGCTGATGGCAAACACCGGCACCTTTCGCTGCGCCAAATGATAAAAAAAATCGTCGCACAATGCCACAGCCTCCGCCGACGGCACCGCCTTGTCATAAATATCTCCGCAGATCAGCACACCGTCCGGCTGCTCTGCGGCAATGCAGTCAATGACCTGCTGCAGAATATACGCCTGATCCTCCAGCATAGAAAAGCCGTGCACCCGCTTGCCCAGGTGCAGGTCGGATAAATGCAAAAACTTCATATCAGTTCTCCTTCATCTGTGCCGCGCACATTAAGTTCACTTTATCATAAACGCAAGGGCATTGCAAGCCGCCGTCCATTTTTTCGCCCAGGTGCAATTTTTTCTATAGAGAATTGATTTTGCGGGAACAGTTCTATATAATGGAAATGAACAGATATAAGGGGGAATCAATATGCAAACCATTACCCGCACCACACCCTACGGTGCACTGCAAGGGCTGGAGCTGGAGGACCACCTGGAGTACCGGGGCATTCGCTACGCCACCGCCGCCCGCTGGGAATATCCCCGGCCGGTAGAGCACTGGGAGGGCGTTTACGACGCCACCCAATTCGGTGCCTGCTGCTACCAGCACCGGGGCTTTGACGAGGATACCAAGGTCAATCCTTTTTACAGTAAAGAATTTCGGGTAGGCTGCCATTTCACTTACAGCGAGGACTGCCAGTACCTGAACATTTGGGCGCCTAAGGACGCCAAGGACTGCCCGGTGCTCATTTACATTCACGGGGGCAGCTTTACCGGCGGCTCCACCGACGAACGCCACATCAGCGGCACCGCTTACGCCAAAAAAGGCGTGATCTTCGTAGCCATGAATTACCGGCTGGGGCCCTATGGCTTTTGCGCCCACCCGCAGCTGAAAGAGGCGGACGGCACCTGCGGCAACTACGGACTATACGACCAGCTGGAGGCGATCCGCTGGGTGCGCCGCAACATTGCCGCCCTGGGCGGCGACCCCCACCGCATAACGCTGCTGGGGCAGAGCGCCGGGGCGATGAGCGTGGATATTCTCATCTCCTCTCCCCTGTGCCGGGACTGGTACCAAGGCGCCATTATGATGAGCGGACCGGGACTGCAACGGGCAGCCGCACGCCCCCAATCCATTGAAAAGGTGGGTCAGTTCTGGGATCAAATCTGCCAAAACGCCGGAGCAGCGGATATGAACGCCCTGCGCCAAACAGATGCCCGCACCCTGTATTACGCCTGGCTGGACGCCTGCAAAAGCGACAAACTCAGTATGCTCTACACCTTCCCTGTGTTTGATGGCAAGCTGCTGACCAAAGCCACATTCAATATGCGCACCATACCCAAAATGCCAAAGATCCTGGGCATGACCAACGCGGACATGATTCCGGCCCTTGTGTCCGGTCTGATCCGCCGCTGGGCTCATGACGACAAGGGCAGCCCCTGCTACGCCTATTGTTTTGACCGAGATCTGCCCGGCGACAACTACGGCGCCTGGCACACGGCAGACCTGCTTTATGCCTTTGGCACACTGCAAAACAACTGGCGACCCTTTACCGATACGGACAGGGAGATCTCTCGCCAAATGGTGGCGGCCTTTGCCAACTTTGTCAAGTGCGGCAATCCCAACTGCAACGCCCTGCCCCGCTGGAAAGCAGGCACCGCCAAGGTCATGCGTTTTGGTGACCCCAGCCGCATGGCGCCTTTCCCGGACGGCCGTCTCATTAAAGAAACACTTCATAACAAAGGACCGGTATAAATGAAATTTGACCACAACTTTACCCAAACCACCGCCACGCCCACCGGGCGCACTTACGCCGCCGACGGCTGGCACGCGCAGTTGGACTTTCTCTCCGGCAGCTGCCTGCGTGTGGCACTCTATCGTAACGCAGACGACCTGCTGCCCACCTTTAATATTGACCCGGACAATGCATCCATCGGCCCCCGGGGCAGAGCGCGACTGAGTACCGTGGGTTTTCAGCCGGCAGCGCCCACAGTCACGGAGAACGATAGCGGCACTGCCTTTGCCTTGCCTTGCGGGGTGACGGCAGAGCTGGATTTCCACAATCTGCTGCTCACCTACAAAATCGGCGATCGGGTGCTCTTTGCGGATCGAGGGCCGCTGGCCTATAATTTGGACAAAGAGTTTGGCACCGGCGCCACTCACTACATCACGCGGGAGCGGGATGAGCGGATCTACGGCCTGGGCGATAAGGGCGGCAGCGTGAACAAAGCCGGGCGACGCTTTCGCATAGACACAGCGGACAGCATGGGCTTTGATGCCGCCATGACCGACCCGCTCTACAAGCACACGCCCTTTTACATCTGCCAAAACAGCGTGGGCTGCTACGGCATTTTCTATGACACCACGGCCCCCGGTGAGATGGATCTGGGCCGGGAGATCAACAACTACTCCCCGCCGTTTAAGTATTATCGCTCTGCCGAAGACTGCCTGGTGTACTATGTATTCTTTGGCAGCAAGTTAGAGATCTTGCAGCAGTTTTGCCGCACAGTGGGTCGCCAGCCGCTGCCCCCCAAGTGGAGCTTTGACTACTGCGCCAGCACCATGGCTTATACGGACGCCCCTAAGTCAGAAGAAAAGATGGACGCGTTCCTTGCCAAAGTGCGGGCGCTGGATCTGAATTGCAGCGGGTTTTATCTGTCCTCCGGCTACACCGCCATCGGCAACCAGCGCTGCGTGTTCCACTGGAACAGAGAGAAGTTCCCGGACCCGGCACGGTTTATCGGTAAATTCAACGCCGCCGGAGTGCACCTGATTCCCAACATCAAGCCGGCGTTCCTAACCAGCCACCCGATGTACGATGACCTGGCGGCCAAGGGTCTCTTTGTCAAGAATGCAGATGGCAGCCCCTATGTTACCCAGTTTTGGGACGGCCTGGGCAGTTACCTGGACTTTACGAACCCGGAGGCCTTTGCTTTTTGGCACGATCAGGTGACGGAAAAGCTGCTGCAAAACGGCATGGACGCCACTTGGAACGACAATAACGAATTTGACATTCAGGACCCTACCGCTGTGGCTGTGGGCTTTGGCGGCAAGGCGGCCCCGGCTGCCCATATTCGCCCGGCGCTCACCTACTTAATGGTGCTCAGTTCCTATCAGGCTCAAATGGAAATGCGCCCGGCAGAACGGCCGTTCCTTTCCACCCGCAGTGCCGGAATCGGTCTGCGACGGTTGGCTCAAACCTGGAGCGGTGACAACTATACATCCTTCCACGATCTGCGCTACTGTCACTATGTAGGCATGACACTGAGCCTGTCCGGCTTTTACTTTTACGGCCACGATCTGGGCGGCTTTTCCGGGGAAATGCCTTCCAAAGAGCTGCTGCTGCGTTGGATCCAGCACGGTGTATTTGAGCCCCGCTTTACCATTCATTCCTGGAACGCGGACGGCTCCGCCACCATGCCTTGGAGTTATCCGGAGGTGATGGACAGTGTGCATGCCCTGTTTGACCAGCGTAAGGCTCTGCTGCCCTACTATTACAGCACCGCCTACCGCAGCGTGCAGGAGGAGCTGCCCTTGCAGGCGCCCCTGTGTCTTTATTATGACGACCAGCAAATCCATCCGGACGATCCTGCCTTTTTACTGGGGCGTGACCTGCTGGCAGCCTGCGTGCTGGATCAGGGCATGGAGGATATAGAAGTCTACTTGCCGTCTGGCGAAATCTGGTACAAGGACGATCGGTGTTACACCGGCGGGCAGACAGTGGCACTGCACATTCCCGCTACCGGCACCGTGCCCTATTTTGTGCGTGGCGGCTGCGTATTTCCTCTGGACATTGGACCTACCGGGTTCCAAAAGCACAGTCGGGTGCAGTTCACCGTCTATCCCATTGCCGACGGCACCTTCCAAAGCCGCTACTTTGATGATGACGGCCACACCTATGCCTACCGGGACGGCCACTGCGTGGACGCGGTCTT
>OGSD01001690.1_pt1 | contig 20024 bp, 25 predicted proteins | sample 1553571 | NCBI WGS metagenome assembly OGSD01 (sample SAMEA2580072, study PRJEB22360) | human gut metagenome | biome: human gut; feature: human-associated habitat; material: faeces | place: Denmark | collected 2008/2010 | reverse complement strand
GACCGCAAGGAATTCACGGTGGTTCGTATGTACTACTTCGGCGAGGATTACGAAGGCAAGCCGCGCGAGAGCGGCAAGCCCTACACGTGGGAGGAATTAGCCTTCGACCTTGAAGAAGCGGGCGTTTTGAAGGGCGTAAAGACCGCGTGCAGATGGCGGAACAAGATCGTAAACGATATGGCGGTATGCGTATTCGGGATCGCGGCGGCGGTGAGTGCGGCAACGTACAGGCGCAAGGCGGGCGAATAAATGACAATATCGCGACAATATCGAGGGGTGGCAAGGGGAATATATCTATGCTATACTGTTTACGATAAATTCTTACGCAAGACGCAAGCGCACGAATAGCGCCTTTTCGGAGCAATCCGGAAGGGCGCTTTTATTATGCGCGGGAAAGGAAGGTGCGAGTATGAAGCCGTGGGCAGAACAGTTCTACAACAGCGACGCTTGGCGTTCTTGCCGTGATGCCTTCTTGCAATCAAAGGGCTACTTGTGCGAACGTTGTTCTACACCGGACGATCCCGTCGCCGCAAAGATTGCACATCACAAAACATACTTGACAGAGCAAAACGTAAACGATCCATACATTGCGCTTTCGTGGGATAATCTCGAAGCGCTTTGTCAAGATTGCCATAACAAAGAACACCATCGATCGAAGCGGAAAAAGCGATATTCGTTTGACGAAAACGGAAACGTGATACTCCCCCCTATTCGCCGAGGATTTAGGGAGGGTGAAACACCGAGGGCGGGAGGTTAATTTTACTCCGCAGGCGCGCGCATAACGGGTGTACGCGTTTAAGGGGGTGTAGGTTTTCCGGAAAGGGGGCGATATTTATGGCGACAAAAAAGGACTTGACGAAAGAACAGAAAATTAAACGGGAACTTTCCCGATTGAAGAGGATTTTCAAAGACTTGGATAAAAACAAGTTGCAGACCGTCGAAAGCCTTATCCGCAACGCCGCATTTATGGCGGTATCCCTTGAAGAGTTGCAGGAAATCATAAACGAAGAAGGTTACACCGTCGAATACCAAAACGGGGCAAATCAGAGCGGGACAAAGCAAAGCGACGCGGTGAAAACACATATTGCCATGACGAAAAATCACGCCGCAATTATTAAACAGCTTTGCGATCTTGTGCCGCCCGAAAAGAAAAAGGAAAGCCGCTTACAGGCATTAAGGGACGAATAAAAATGCCGTTTTCGAATTACATTTATGAGTATTTCGACGGTATAACGTCCGGAAAAATTGTCGTCGGCAAATGGGTTCGGCTACTGTATGAATACATCATACGGGGACTTCAAGAAGGGCTTTTTACGTTCGACGCGAAGAAGGCAAACAAGGCAATTCGCTTTGTAGAAAACTTTTGCCATCATTGTGAAGGACGAACAGACCTTTTGAAGCTGGAATTGTGGCAGAAAGCCGCCGTTTCCGTTATGTTCGGCATAGTCGAAGCGGACGGAATGCGCGTCTTTCGTGAAGTGTTTATCGTGATCGGACGAAAGAACGGTAAAACGCTTTTCGCTTCCGCTGTTATTGCTTATATGGCATATCTTGACGGCGAATACGGCGCGAAAATATATTGCCTTGCGCCGAAGCTGGAACAAGCGAACATCGTTTACGATAACTTCTTTCAGATGATTAAAAAAGAACCGGAACTTTCCGATCTTGCAAAGAAACGCCGTTCAGATATTTACATCGAAGAAAGCAACACAGCAATAAAGCCGCTTGCCTTCAATGCGAAAAAATCAGACGGATTCAATCCGCATTTAGCCGTAAACGATGAAGTCGCGTCGTGGCGCGGCGACGGCGGATTAAAACAATACGAAGTTATGAAATCCGCGCTGGGTGCGCGCCGCCAGCCGATGATCCTTTCGATTTCAACGGCAGGATACGAAAACGACGGCATTTTTGACGAACTTATGAAGCGATCCACGGCGTTCTTGAAAGGCGGAAGCAAGGAACGCAGACTTCTTCCGTTGCTGTATATGATCGACGACGTGGAGAAATGGAACGACCTTGAAGAACTAAAAAAAGCAAATCCGAATATGGGCGTTTCTGTTTCGCCGGACTTCTTCAAAGAAGAAATCGCCGTTGCCGAAATGAGTATGTCAAAGCGGGCGGAATTTTTAACGAAGTATTGCAACATCAAGCAAAATTCTTCCGTTGCGTGGCTTGATTATGTCGTTGTTGACGGCGCGGGAATTCACGCAAGGCTGGAGGATTTCAAAGACAGTTACGCGGTGGGAGGAATTGACCTTTCGCAGACAACAGACCTTACGGCGGCTTCCGTCGTGATCGAACGGGACGGCGTTCTATACGCATTCGCACAATTCTTTATGCCAGCAAACAGGCTTGAAACCGCACAGGCGATTGACGGCGTACCGTACGACATATTCGTAAAGCAAGGTATATTAAAGCTGTCCGGAGAAAATCACGTTGATTACAAAGACGTTTTCGAATGGTTCGCAAACCTTCGCGACGAATACGGAATATATATCTTGAAGATCGGGTATGACCGTTACAGCGCGCAATATTTGATTGACGATTTGAAGGGCGCGGGCTTCCAAACGGACGACGTATGGCAAGGTGAAAACCTTGCGCCCGTTATCCGTGAATTTGAAGGCGTTATCAAAGACGGCAATTTCAAGATTGCCGACAACAATTTGTTGAAGGCGCATTTCTTGAACGTTGCGCTTAAACACAATATGGAAACGCGGAAGTTCCGTCCGGTAAAAATTGAACAGCGGGCGCGAATAGACGGCTTCGTTTCTGTTATCGACGCGCTGACCGTGCGGCAGAAATATTATAACGAAATAGGCGAAATGCTACAAAATGCGGGGTGATAAAACTATGGGAGTATTTGAAACAATCTTCCGGAAGCCGAAAGCCGACTTAAAGGCGGAAGGCTATTTCAAAATGCTAAACGGGTACACGCCCGTTTTCACAAACGCGCCGGAAAGCATATACGAAATGGAACTAACGCGCGCGGCGATCCATTCGTTTGCGTCCTTCGCTTCAAAGCTGAAACCGGAGATCAGCGGGACGGCGTACAAAAGCCTTGAACGGGTATTACAGTTCAAACCAAATCCGTTTATGGATACATCGAAATTCATATACAGGATCGCGACGATCCTTTCGGTAAACAATACTTGCTTTATCGTTCCGATCGAAGATGATTTCGGGTATATAATGGGGTATTATCCCCTACTTCCCCAGCGGTGCGAAGTTGTAGAGTACAACGGCGCGCCGTTTTTGCGTTATACGTTCGCAAGCGGGCAAAAAGCCGCAATCGAATTCGAACGCGTCGGAGTAATGACGAACTTTCAATACAAAGACGATTTCTTCGGTGAGAGCAACGCGGCGCTTCGCCCGACAATGCAGTTAATCCACACGCAAAATCAAGGAATTATTCAAGGCGTGAAGAATTCGGCTTCAATCCGTTTTCTTGCAAAAGTCGCGAATATGTTAAAGCCGGAAGATATAAGCAAAGAGCGAAAACGCTTTACGGCGGATAACCTTTCGGCGGACAATCAATCCGGAATGGTTATTTACGACGCAAAATTCGCCGACGTGAAGCCGATCGAAAGCAAACCGTTCACCGTGAACGCCGCGCAGATGGCGCAGATCAACGAAAACGTATTTAATTATTTCGGCACAAACGCGGGTATTTTGCAGAATAAATATACAGAGGACGAATGGAACGCGTATTACGAAGGAAAGATCGAACCGTTCGCAATTCAGCTTTCGCTGGTTATGTCGAATATGACATACACGGAGCGGGAATTGTCCTACGGAAACGCAATTACATTCACGGCGAACAGGCTTCAATATGCTTCGAACGCCACAAAACTGAATATCAGCACACAATTATTTGACCGTGGCTTGCTGAACCGTAACGGCGTTATGGATATATGGAATATGTCGCACGTCGAGGGCGGGGACAAGTATTATATTCGCAAGGAATACGCGGAAGTTTCAGAATTGGGAAAGGAGGTAACAGCAAATGCCAATAGTGAAGGAACGGGAATACCGACAAATGATCCAGCCGTTGATGATCCCGACGGGGACAGCGGAAAAGAGGTTTGACACCGAATATTACGTTGAAGGCTTCGCAACGACTTTCAATAAACCGTATGTTATGTACGAATACAACGGGATCAAGTATTACGAAGTGATCGACCGAAACGCCCTTGTCGGCGCGGATATGTCCGACGTAATAATGCAGTTCGACCATTCCGGAATGGTATTCGCCCGAAACAAGATGGCGAAAAATAAGCCGCCTTCCCTACTTTTAGAGCCGCAGGAAAGCGGCTTATTTGTTGCGGCAAATTTGAGCCTTACGGACGAAGCAAAGAGCCTTTATGCGAACATCGACGAAGGCTTGATTTACAAAATGTCTTGGGCTTTCACCGTAGCGGAAGAAGCGTACAACAAGGATACGCACACAAGAACGATCTTGAAGATCAAGAAGGTTTACGACGTTTCGGCGGTTAGTTATCCGGCGAACGGCGATACCGATATTTCGGCGCGTTCTTATTTTGACGGAGTGATCGAAAGAGAACAGCAGGAGCGGCTGGAGCGTCGGAAGCAAATTCTAAAAATCAAACTTATGATGGAGGTTTAACACAATGAGAATTAAAGAGATTGAAAGCCGTCTTTCTGCTATCAAACAGGAGATCGAAACACGCGGCGCGGAAATGACCGCCGCCGAAATTGACGCGCTGGAGCAGGAAACCACACAGCTTACCGAAGAGCGCGCCGGACTGATTGCCGCCGCAGAGAAGCGCAACGGCATTCTTGACAGTATCGCAAAGGGTGCGGGCATTGTTTCCCGTTCTTTTGCGCCGCAGGCAGAGGAACAGCAGAACGACGATCCCTATGGAACGCCGGAATATCGTTCCGCGTGGCTGAAACATATTCGCCGCCTTCCGCTGAATGACGCGGAGAAGCGCGCATACAGCAACGCCACCGGAGCGGGTGCGGAGGTTATCCCCACACAGACCGCAAACGAGATTATCAGAAAGGTAAAGAAACTTGCGCCTATGCTGAATGAAGTTACCCTTCTTCACGTAAAGGGCGCTGTAAAGTTCGCGATCGAAGGCACGAACAACGCCGCCGCTATTCACGCAGAAAACGCGGCTATTACCGCCGCCGCCGACACGCTGACCACCGTTCAGCTTTCCGGCTATGAAATTATCAAGCTGGTTCAGATTTCCGATACCGTTATGACAATGAGCATTACGGCTTTTGAAAGCTGGATCGTTGATATGCTGGCGGAAAGTATCGCCCGCAAAGTTGAAGATTTGCTTATCAACGGAACGGGTACTTCCCAGCCGAAGGGCATTGACAAGGCAAACACTTGGGACGCAACAAACAGCGTAACAGTTGCAAAGACCGGAAGTTTGACCGCCGCAAATGTGCAGACGTTGATCGGGCTTCTGCCTTCCGGATATGACCGGAACGGAAAGTTCGTTATGAACAAGAAAACCTTGTTCACGGATTTTATGCCGTTGCAGGACAACAGCAAGAACCATATTGTAACCGTGCAGAACAACGCGTACTTCGTTTACGGGTATCCGGTGCTTCTGTCCGATTACGTCGCGGATCACGAAGCCTTCTTGGGTGATTACAAGAAAGTTTGTGCAAATCTTGCTGAAAACATCGGCGTAAAAAGCGCTTACGACATCGACAGCAACAGTTACAAATATAGTGGTATTGCGATCTTTGATTGCGTTCCCGCAATCGGCGAAGCTATCGTCAAGCTGGCAAAGGCGACCGCATAACAGGAGGTTAAACAATGTTATTTGACAAGGTGAAGCTGGCGTTGCGGGCAAGCGGAACAGCCTTCGACGCAGAAATTACGGACTTAATCGAAGCCGCTATCGCTGATCTTCGCCGTGTCGGTATCATCGTTACGGAAATACAGGAAGAGGGATCGCCCGTTGACGTGGGCGATCCCCTTCTTATTCGTGCGATTATACTATACGCAAAGGCGGAAAGCGGCTTTTACGACGCTGACGACGCGGAGCGTTACCGCAACGCGTACGATCATTTACAATGCGCGTTGTCCTTATCCGAAGATTATATCGAAAGCGAGGGCGGATAAATGAGGTGGGCGGATCAAATAACCTTGATCGCGCTGACTGAAAAAACGCCGCGCACAAATGAACACGGCTTCCCCGCTGACGGCGACGAAACCGCAACAACGGTTTTTGCTGATAAAAAATCCGTGGGATATTCGGAGTTTTATAAAGCGCAACAGGCGGGATATACCACGGAAATGAAGTTCGACGTTCATTCTTTCGAATACACCGGACAGCGGATCGTGGAATATCCCGTTTCGAGCGGGACGCGTTATCGCGTTCTTCGAACATATCTACACGGGAACGGGGAATTTACCGAATTAACGCTGGTAAATCTTCCGGAAGCGCAGGAAGCGACGGAAGCGGAAGGCGGCGACGGAAATGGCTAAATTCACCGTAACAGGGCTTGACGATATTCAAGAAGCAATGCTTCGAAGAGAACAAGCGACAATGGAAGCCGTTCCGGAAATGCTGAAAGCTGGCGGAGAGGTTATAAAAAGCGCGTTTCAAGAAGAAACAAAGAAGTTAAACAGTACAGGAAGAGCCACGGGAGCGCTTACGGCTTCGATCAAAGTATCGGCAGTTAAAGAGCGCAACGGCGGATCGTATGTCGATATAGCGCCGACCGGAAAGGATCGGCACGGCGTACGCAACGCCGAAAAAGGCTTCGTGCTGAATTATGGGCGTTCAAATATGCCCGCGCGTCCGTGGTTCACGACGGCAAACGAAAAAGCGGCGGACGAAGCAACAGCGGAAATGCGCCGCGTATGGGAGGAAAAGCAAAATGGACGTTGACAGCTTATTGAAAGCAGAACTTGACAAGCTGGGCGTTCCCGTCGAACGCCTTAAATATAGCGGGCGGGCGGCTTGCTTTATCATATATCAGCTTGTCGTGGGACGCGGCACGTTCTTTTCGGACGATGAAGAGGGCGCGCAGGAATACACGTATCAAGTACACATCTATTCAAAGAAGGATTACTTCGCGCTTCTCCAGCGATTGAAAGAACGCTTGAAGGCGGCGGGGTTTTACGGATTTGTAATTGAAGCGGAAACATACGAACAGGACACGGGATATTACCACGTTCCCGTAGAAATCAAGTATATGGAGGTATGACAATATGGCAACAATCGGATTGCGCGATCTCTATCGCGCGCCTATTACCACAAGCGAAGCGGGCGTTGAAACGTACGGCGCGCCCGTGCGAATGGCGAAGGCAATTTCGGCGGAACTTTCCGTGGAAGTTGCGGAAGCGGTGCTTTATGCCGACGACGGCGCGGACGAAGTTGTGAAGGAATTTGTATCCGGCGAAATCACGCTTAACGTGAACGATCTTCTTCCGGCTGACCTTGCGGATTTGCTGGGACAGGAGCAGGACGACGACAACGTGGTTTACGGTTCTGAAAACGACGAAGCGCCGTATTTTGCAATCGGCTTCCGCGCGAAGAAAGCGGGCGGAACATATAAGTACATTTGGCTTTACAAAGTCAAATTTGCAATCCCCGACGAAAACTACACCACAAAAGGCGATAGTATCGAATTCACAACGCCGGAGATTGTCGGACAGTTTATCAAGCGTCCGGACGGATTGTGGAAGGCGGAACACGTCGCAGAGCCTACGAACACCGCCGCCGCGTCTTGGTTTACCGAAGTACGCGAACCGAAAAACACGACTGCTTAAAAAATACAGAAAGGGGGCTGGCGGGAAGTCTGAAAACGGCTTCCCGCCTTTTCTATTATGAGCGCAATTAAAGACGGACGTTTCCCGATCACACTTGACAAAGAAAGACACCTTCTTTTCAGTTTGAACGCGATCGACGAAATGCAAGACAAATTCGGCGGCTTTGATCGCCTTGATAAAGTGCTTTCCGGTAAGGATAGCATTAAAAACCTTCGCTGGCTTTTGACCGTGCTTTTGAACGAAGGCGCAGAGGAAGGCGAAGCGGAACTTACGGAAAAACAGGTGGGCAAACTTATTCATACGGGTAATTTTGCAGAGGTAAAAACAGCAATCTTCAAGGCGTTTTCTATGGGCAACAACGGAACGACCGAACCGCCCGAAAATGAAGAGGACGAAGAAGAGGACGACAACGACAACGAAAAAAACGCGGGAGCGGGCAAGGAATAATCGACCTTGCCCGCCTTCTTTATATCGGCGTAACGCTTCTTCGATGGAGTGAAACCGAAGTATGGAGAATGACACCGTATAAGATTTTAACGCTTTTTAGAATTCATCGTGAATTCAATCCGGATCGCTTCAAGCCCGATCCGAAAGAAGTTGATATTGACGACGTGTTAGGGGGGATATAAATGGCGAAGGAAGAGCAGATTAAAACGTCAATCGACTTAACAGGCGAAAAAGAATATCGCGCCGCTTGCACCAATATAAATTCCTCCCTTCGCGAGATCGGATCGGAAATGAAGCTGGCAACGGCGGAATTCGCGGACAATGCCGACAGCGTGGAAGCGCTGACGGCGAAACAAAAGTTACTTCAAAAGCAATTTGACGAACAGGCAAAAAAAGCGGCGGCGGCAGAAGCGGCATTGAAGAAAATGCGTGATAACGGTATCGAACCGACCGATCCGGCATTTCAGAAAATGCAAACAAACTTAAACAACACCAAAGCCGATATGATTAAAATTCAGCGCGAGATCGACGACACTTCAAAGAAGCTAAAAAGTTCGAAAGTCGATTGGGAAAGCGTCGGCGAAGTTGTCGGCAAGGCGGGAAAAGCAATCGGCGCGGCAGTAGTTTCTATGGGTGCGGCAATCGGCGCGGCGGGTGCGGCATTCTTGGGGCTTGCCGAGGAAACACGCGAAGCCCGCGAAAATATGGGAAAACTTGAAACATCGTTCACGACGGCTGGGCATTCGGCAGAAGCCGCGAAGGATACGTACACCGAACTATACGGAATTCTTGGCGACGACGGGCAAGCGACCGAAGCCGCCGCCCATCTTGCAAAGCTGACGAACAGCGAACAAGAATTAGCGCAATGGACGGATATTTGCACGGGCGTTTATGCGACATTCGGCGACAGCTTGCCGATCGAGAACTTGACAGAAGCCGCAAACGAAACCGCAAAAACAGGCGCGATCACGGGCGGACTTGCTGACGCGCTGAATTGGGCTGGAGTATCCGAAGATCAGTTTCAAGCAAAACTTGACGCCTGCACGTCCGAACAGGAGCGGCAAGCCTTAATTACGGAAACGTTGAACGGCTTGTATTCAGAAGCGGCGGACAAGTACAAAGAAGTAAACGGCGATATTATCGCCGCACAGAAAGCAACAGCAAGCCTAAATGACGCGATGGCGGCACTTGGAGCGATAGCAGAACCGATCGTTACGAAGCTGAAACAGCTTGCGGCGGATTTGTTACAGCAAATAACGCCGTTTATTTCCTTGATCGGCGAAGGGCTAACAGGCGCGCTGGAAGGCGCGGAAGGCGCGGCGCAACAGTTTTCGGAAGGGTTGCTGGGGCTTGTTACTTTCGCGATCGAAAAATTGACGGAATTATTACCGTCCTTCCTTGACTTCGCCTTTCAGATGATTTCAACGCTTGCGACGGGGATCGCTCAATCGTTGCCGACGCTTGTTCCGGCGCTTGTTCAGCTTGTGGCGGACGTTGTGCAAGTATTGATAGATAATATCCCCTTGCTGATTGACGCGGCGTTACAGCTTATCACGGGGCTGGCACAGGGCATTATAAACGCTATTCCCGTACTTGTAGCGGCACTTCCGCAGTTGATTACAAGTCTTATTGACGGCTTGCTGGCGGCTATTCCGCAGATTATTCAAGCAGGAATTGACTTGCTAACTTCACTTGTGGCGGCGCTTCCGGAAATTATAACGGCAATCGTTGCCGCTATACCGGAGATCATAAACGGGATTATTACGGCAGTAATTGAAAGCATACCGCAGATCATTCAAGCGGGCATTGATCTTCTTGTCGCACTTATACAAGCGCTTCCGGAGATTATAACAACGATTGTTCAAGCAATCCCGCAGATTATCAGCGGAATTGTAAATGCGCTGATCGGGAACATTGATAAAATCATTATGGCGGGCGTTCAGCTATTTGTGGCGCTTATTCAGAACTTGCCGACAATTATAGTTGAAATCGTAAAAGCAGTTCCGCAAATTGTTAGCGGGATTGTATCGGCGTTCGGTTCGCTTGTCGGTGAAATGGTAAAAGCGGGCGCGAACCTTCTTCACGGACTATGGGAAGGTATCAGCGGCGCGGCTTCTTGGTTATGGGAAAAGGTATCCGGCTGGGCTTCTTCCCTTGTATCCGGAATTAAAGATTTCTTCGGCATACACTCCCCTTCCACCGTGTTCGCTGAAATCGGTACGAATATGGGCGAAGGCGTGGGCGTAGGCTTCGGCGAAAATATGACGGGCGTTGAAAGCGATATGACCGCCGCAATGGGCGGAGCGGGTGCGCTGACAGCGGCGGAAGCAGTAAACGCAGTAAACAACGGTATTATTGCGAATATCGAAGGGCTTTCCGGAGCAGTAAACGCCATTGTCGAGCGGGTTATTACAGGATTGACCGCGCAAGCACAACGCCTAAATCAAGCCGGACAAGACTTCGACCGCAACATAGCTTCCGGAATGGTTACGGCAATCGTTCAGATTACGCAGAAAATCCCGCAGATCGTTCAAAGCGTTATTACCGCGTTCACGGCGCAACATCAAAAATTCGTAACGGAAGGAACGAACTTCGACAAAAGCATAGCGCAAGGAATGATCGCGGGCATTCCGCAAATTACGGGGAAAGTACCGCAGATCGTACAGCCGATTATAACGGCGCTACGTTCTTTCGTGTCCGACTTTACCGAAGCGGGCGAAGAAATGGTGCGCGGTATCTGGCAAGGCTTTCAAAATATGTCCGGCTGGCTTGAAAGCCGTGTCCGCGATATGATGAGAGATATTGTGGCGGCGGTTGAAGATGAAATGCAGATCGCTTCCCCGTCAAAGGTTTTTGCGGGTATCGGTGAATACATGGCGCAAGGATTGGGCGAAGGCTTCGCCCGTGAAATGCGCGGCGTTGAAAACACAATCCGCAGAGAAACAGCGAACGCCGTTCCGCAGTTCCGTTCCGGAGAGGGGCGGCAGACCGACCGAAGAGCAACGCCGACCGTCGAAGTTGTTCAAAACATCTATGCAAACGAAACCAGCTACGCAAAGCAACAGCGAGAAGCGGCGCGGCAGTTCAAGCAGATTGCGCGGGAGGTTATGTAATGAGGGTGAAAGAAAAACTTATTTATACGAATGAGCGCGGGGAAAGCATAGAGTTTTCCCCCGCTTCTTCATTTCACGTTAATTTCAAGGACGTTTCTGGACTGTCCGACGTGCGGAACGCAATTTACAGCACAAACAGCATGGGGCAGGACGGCGACACATATTTGGGATACCGTATCGAAAGCCGCGATATTGACATCGTTGGACACATTAAGGAGCGGGACAGACAGGCGGCGCAGACATTACGCCGCAAGCTGAACCGGATATTAAATCCGCAATATGAAGCAACGCTTACGTATGAATTCGGCGACTTCAAGCGGGTTATCGGGTGCAAGATAAACGACGCGCCGATTTTTGCACGAAAGCCGATCTTCGAACAATTCACCGTGAATTTATCTTGCCTTAATCCGTTTTGGAGAGAGGAAACAGAAACGCGCGAGGACATAGCAACGTGGATCGGCGGATTTGAATTCCCTGTTCCGGACGGGCTGGAACTTTTCGAGGGCTGGGAAATCGGATACCGCCAGCCGTCCTTGATTGTGAACGTCTATAATTCCGGCGACGTGAAAAGCGGTATCCGGATCGAATTTCGCGCGCTGGGTGCGGTTACAAATCCGACGCTTCTAAACGTTGATACGCAGGAATTCATAAAATTAAACCTTGAAATGATAGCGGGCGACGTGCTGACCGTTTCGACCGGATACGGAGAAAAGGCGGTAAAACTGAAACGCGGCGGCGTAACGACCGACGCTTTCCGTTATCTTGACGTTGATAGTTCATATTTGCAGATCGCCGTGGGTGATAACCTTTTCAGATATTCGGCAGACACAAACGCGGAAAATCTTGAAGTATCAATCTATCACAATAACTTGTATTTGGGGGTGTAGCGGTATGGAATTATACGTTTACAGCCGCGAAATGGTGCTTCAAGGAATTGTCGAAAAGATTTCTTCGCTTATTTGGACGCGGCGTTATTGGAGTAGCGGCGAATTCAAGTTGCTTGTTCCGTTCACAGAAGAACACGCACGTTTGCTGGTGAAAGAAAATATCATCATCAAGCGCGGCGGGAACGAAGCGGCGGAAATCAGATATATTCATATTACGAAGAATTCGCAAGGTATGGAGGAAATCGAGGTTCAAGGAAAATTCCTTATTTCGTGGATCGGAAAACGCGTCGTAACAAAGCAGATTATCACGAAGGACACGACGCAAAACATTTTGTACGCCGTAGTACGGCAGACTTGCACGGCGGCGGGCGCGTCGCGAAATATACCGAATTTCAGCATATCCACGACGGACGCGGACACCGGAAGCGGGCAGATTGATTATACTTCCGAAAAGTACATCAACGCCCAGCTTGCGATTGAAACGGCGGCAAAAGCCGCAAAGCTGGGAATACGGGTAAAAACGGACGCACGAACCGGAAAGCATACTTTTTCAGTTTACAAAGGGCGCGATCTGACGGCTGACAACACCGACGGAAACGCGCCTTGTATCTTTTCGCAGGAGTTCGACAATATCGTGGAACAGGAATACACGAACAGCGTTGAAAACCTTAAAACAACGGCTTATGTCGGCGGAGAGGAAAAAGAAGGCGTTGTCCGGAAGGTTGCCGAAGTTGGCAATTCGGCAGCAGGATTGGAGCGCGACGAAGTTTTCATAAATGCAACGGATATTGTGCAGGAATACGAAAACGAGAGCGGGCAAACGATCACGCTTTCGGACGCGCAATATTTAGCGCTTTTGTCCGCGCGCGGCGCAGAGGAATTGGAGCAGTACGCAGAAACGTTGGCGTTCGGTTCAAAGATAAACACGAATGCAAATTTGCAATACGGCATTGATTACGATTTAGGCGATCGCGTTACTTGTATCAATAAACGCTGGAACGTCCGCATTGACGTTCGCATAACAGAAATTGCGGAAACGTACGAAACAAGCGGCGAAGAAATAGATATTACCTTCGGCGAGAGTTTGCCCGCGTTATTGACGCAAATTCGACAAATCACAAAATAAGGGAGGTTTACAGAATGGAAAAATCAAGTTTCTTCAACAGCGTTTCGCACGATCGAACGTACAAAGCGGAAGATTGGGCGGAATACTTTTCTTCGTTCATCGGAAACGGCGTTTTTCCCGTACCGTCAACGGGGCTTCAAGTAACCGCAAACGACGGAATGAACGTTACAGTAAAGACGGGTAAAGCGTGGATAAACGGGTATTTTTACTTCAATACAAGCGATTTGAACGTAACACTTGCAACGGCTGACGGACAGTTGAACCGCATTGATCGAATTGTCGTTCGATGGGATTTAACGAACCGCCTAATTTCGGCGGAAGTAAAATCATCTTCTTTCAGCGCTTCCCCTTCCGCGCCGCTATTGCAGAGGGACGCGGATATTTACGAACTTGCGCTTGCAGATATTTACGTGGGCGCGGGCGTTACTGCAATCACGCAAAGCAATATCACAGATCAGCGTTTGAACACTTCGCTTTGCGGCGTTGTTGCCGCCGTCGTGGATCAAATAGACACGGAAGCATTCAACGCACAGCTTCAAGCGTGGTTCGCAGAATATCAAAGCCTTTCGGCGGCGGAATATAACACGCTTGTTTCGTATATGAATTCGCTGAAATTGCAAGGAAACGTTCAATACGACGCATTCGAACAGCACATGGCGGCTTTCGAAATACAGGCGGCGGCAGACTTTAACGCGTGGTTCGAAGGGCTTCAAGACGTGCTGGACGAAAACGCCGCAACAAATCTTTTGAATATCACAAATGCGCTGGACGCGCGGGTGGACTTGATCGAAGCGGTGATATTCAATGACATTACGGAAAATCCGTTCTTAATCCTGTTTGACGATCTCGACGGCGTAATGTCAACGGGTATTTGGAACGAAAATTTGCAGAGGATCGAATGCTAACGCGGTACGCTTGCACGGCGGCGGAATTGTCGTGCGTGATCGGAAACATCTTCGCGGAACTTTCCCCGCCTTGCGAGGAATGCGGCGTGGAGCGGGTAACGATCAAAGGAACAACGGTAACAGGGAACGCGGCAACGCTGACTATTACCGAAGTAGGCTTCATCTTCGACGGGTACGCCGACGCAGTAAAAACAATATGAAGAGGAAGTTAAAGAAGTTTGCCGCCCTTTATGCGGCGGGACGGATTGACGAAAAGACGATCGAACAATCCTATAAAAGCTGGAGAGGACACGCCGAAAAGGGAAACAGTTATCACTTGATCCGGCGAACGGATCACTATTACAACAGTTTATTCAAATCAAAGGAGGCGGAACAATGTCAAAAGCATTAAGTTCACTTGCGGTGGGTGCAAAAGTCGAAGTTCCGGTATTGTCGGCGTACCAATCGCGCTTCGGTGCGAAAATCGTTTTCAAGATCGCCGACAAAAACCATTCGGGCTATCCGTCAAATTCTGTAACGCTGATTGCTGAAAAAATAATTCAGCTTATGTGTTCCGACGCAAAAGAGCCGAGCAACAGCAACAGCGACCGGAAGAGTTACGGAAACAACAGGCATATTCATTCAAATATTTTGCAATGGCTGAACAGCAACGCAACGGCGGGTAATTGGTACAGCGCAAAGCACAGCGCAGACGCGCCGCCGACAAACGCGAACGTATATCAGAATTACAACGAATACGACGCGTGGGCGGGCTTTCTTGCAATGCTTGATCCGAAGTTCGTAGCAGAACTTCAAGAAACAACGCTGACCGTTGCGAAATCTTCAACAGACGGCGGAAGTTATGAAACGTTCGTAGCAAAAATGTTCCTTGCGTCCACTACGGAAGTGGGGCTTGCGAATGAAAACGGGATCGCGGAAGGTTCTTTGCTTGCCCTATTCAGCAACGACGCTTCCCGCGTCGCTTACCCTACGGCGGAATGCGTGAGCAATTCAGAATACACAAGTACAAGTTTGGCAACATCAAAGGGCTGGTATTGGTGGCTTCGTACGCCTTATTCGTCGGGCGCGTACGGCGTCCGCTACGTCAGCTCGGACGGCACGTTGTACTACAGCGACGCTTGCTACGGGGACGGGGGCGTTCGCCCGCTTTGTAATCTTAAATCTTCAATCTTGGTATCTGACAGCCCTAACGCAAGCGGAAATTATGAAATTATCTATAATGCCGCACCTTCCGCGCCTTCTGGCATTACAGCGCCAGCAACAGCATACAGCGGACAGAACATCGAAGTTTCTTGCGCGGCGGCGACCGATCCGGACGACGACGCGCTGACGTACGTTTTCGAACGTTCCTATAACAGCGGCGCGTGGACGCAAGTTCAGAGTTCCGCAAGCAGGACGTTCACGGAAGCGGTATCGACGGCGTGGAACACATTAAAATACCGAGTGAAGGCGAAAGACACGGCGGGCAATTCGTCCGCATACACAACAAGCGGCGATATTGCAGTAATTCACAATCAGCCGCCAGCGATTTCCGGAAATAACGCCGACTTGGGAGAGAAGCGCGAAGATTTCACATATCAATACAGCGTAACCGATCCGGATAATGACGTGGTGAACGTCGTTGAAAAAATCGACGGGAAAACGCTTGCGACAAAAAACAATATTTCGCTGGGCGCGGCGCAGACGCTTTCCGTTGCGGGCGACGACTTCACGGCGCTTACAAACGCACAGCATACGATCACAATTACCGCGACAGACAGCGCGGGAAACAGCGCAATTCGTACGCTGACATTTACAAAAATGATTTCCGGATTTGTTATCACGCTGAAAGAGCCGCTGGAAGCTGACGCACAGCCGACACGCGCGAACGTCGTTGTAACAAGGGATATTCCGGCGGGCGGTTCGTTCAAGGTAGAAGCAACGAACAATCCTTACGATACCGCGCCCGTTTGGGAAGATTGCACGAACGCTGTTATTCAAGGCGTGGCACACGTCTTTGAAAACAAAATCAACACGGCGGCGCAATACGGAATGAATATCCGTGTAACCGTTGAGCGCGGCGACGCGCTGACTGCTTGCTGGGTATCGGGGATCGGGGGTAATTTCGAATGAGCGTAACACACAATAGAAACGGCGCTAAAATTAAGCGCGAAGTTAGAGAAGTAAAAGCGGCGGGCATAAATACCGCCGCTTTACTTGCAATTTCATTCAAAGCGCAGATCGTACAGGATAGAGCCGCCGGAACGAATGTCGTAACCGACGAAATGATCCTTCAATCGGCGGAAGTAATCGAATATGAGGGCTTCAAGGATAATCACGAATATAAAACGATCGGCGAAATCTTCAAATACGGCGACCGCTATTTTGAGGTTATCGCGAAGCACACTTCAAACGCGGCGGCTTTTCCTGTTGAAACGACATTCGCATATTACCGCCTTGTCGAACTTCACGCGTCCGGCACGATTGACGATCCGATCCCGTATCCGGAAACGGCGGGGATCGTTGTCAATGTCGTAAAGGACAAATATTACAGCTACAAAGGCGGGGTTTACCTTGCGACGGCTGATATTCCGAATTGCGTATATCCGCCGGATACGGAAGGAATGTGGCAATGGGAAAAGGTATTGTGAAGGGAGGTAAAAGAAAATGAATGATTTTATCGTGGCGCTGGGAATTATCAGCCCTGTTTGTGCTATCGTGTTCGGGTATGTCGCCTTCTACCGCAACAGAAAAAAGGACGACACCGACGAAGGCAAATCCACGGGCGCGATTATGACCGAATTGGGATACATCAAAGGCGGGATCGACGACGTGAAGGCGGAGCAGAGGGAACAGCGAAAGACAAATACGGAATTCGTTTCCCGCCTTACAGCCGTGGAACAGAGCGCAAAACAGGCGCACAAAAGGCTTGACCATATCGAAGAATTGCAAGGAAGGGAATGGCGCGAATAACGCCGTTCCCCTTTTTAATTGCTGGAGGTGTAATAAATGAGCAATAGCAAACTAATTTCATATACGAAGATTTCGCCGAACAGAGGAAACACAATCAACGAAGTATGGAAGCCGGAAAGAACACACGCGATCGACACAATCACAATTCATTGCGTCGTCGGGCAATGTTCCGTTGAAACGCTGGGAAATATATTCGCGCCGACTTCGCGACAGGCAAGTTCGAATTACGGTATCGGCAACGACGGACGGATTGGAATGTATGTTGAAGAAAAAGATCGTTCGTGGTGCAGTTCGAACGCGGCAAACGATAACCGCGCAATCACGATCGAAGTTGCAAGCGATACTTCCCATCCGTACGCTGTCAACGCGAAAGCGTATGCCGCTCTTCTTGACCTTGTAACGGACATTTGCAAAAGGAATGGGATCAAGCGCCTTGTATGGTCTGCAAATAAGGCGGACAGGGTAAACCACAAAAACGGGTGCAATATGACCGTTCACAGAGATTATGCAAATAAATCTTGTCCGGGCGATTATCTGTATAACAGGCATTCGGAAATCGCGGCGGAGGTAAATAAACGGCTGGGGGCTTCGCAGGAAACAACGAAACCGGACAAGCCGAATGGAAAAACGCTTTACAAAGTGCAGATCGGCGCGTTCTCAAAAAAAGAGAACGCAACGGCGCTTGAAGCAAAGGTGAAGGCGGCAGGCTTTGAAACCTATATTGTAAATATCGGCGGGCTTTATAAAGTTCAAGTCGGAGCGTTCAGCGTGAAAGCAAACGCGGAAGCAATGAAAAAGAAGCTGGAAGCGGCGGGATATTCCGACGCATTTATAACAACTTCGAGCGGGACGGCTTCGGCGGGCATTACAAAGGGAAGCAAAGTGCGCGTGAAGAGCGGCGCAAAAACCTATACAGGCGGAAGCCTTGCTTCCTTCGTTTACAAGCGAGATCACATCGTGAAAGAAATTAACGGCAAACGCGCCGTTATCACATACGGCGGCGTTGTTGTCGCGGCGGTGAACGTTGACGATCTGACGCTTGCATAATACGCAAATAACGCACGGTACGCGTTGCATATCACACGCGCGCGTTATCCGTGCGTTAAAGGTACACTTTGAAGGGGGACAAAATGAGAAAAACAAACAGACGCGGAAGGCGCGTAAAACGCTTTTCCGTATTTAAGGATGGCGAACGCTTCGCGACGAAAGCCGTTATTGTGATCGCCATAACGACGGCGGTATTTGTCGCGGCGCAGTACATTTCGTTCATTATCACACGGCAGGAACAAACGGCATTGATCGAATGGTATTTCCGCGCCGTTGTGATTGAATGCGGTGTTATGATGATGAAGCGCGTCGCAGAAGTGATCGTCGGAAGAATTAAGAAAAAAGAAAACATCGAAACAGAAAGCGAGGATATGAACAATGAATATTGATCTTACTATCGTAGTTGAAGCCGTTGCCGCGCTGATTGCGGCAGTTATTACAGCCTTCGTGATCCCGTGGATCAAGAACAAAACCACGAATGAACAGTTTGAAAAAATCAAAATGTGGGTTGAAGTCGCCGTCGAAGCCGCAGAACAAATCTACATCGGGAGCGGGCGCGGCGAAGAGAAGAAAGCGTACGTCGTGCAATTCCTTGAAACAAAGGGCTTCACTATTGACGCGGACAGCTTGGACAAGCTGATCGAAGCCGCCGTATTCAACCTTCCTTCATACATCGGCGTTCTTGATACCACGGACAACGAATAACAACACCGATCCGCCGCCGTGCGCTTCCCCTTTCACGCATAGCGGCTTTTCAGCGGCGGACGGTAACGCGTCCGCCGTACATAAAAATTCCCCCCGTGCGGGCTTTCGAGCCTTCACGGGGGCTTTTTTTGTTGGCGATTTAGGATTTACGGAAGCGAATAATAATTTCAGCGCCGTAAATATCGTTTGCGCCGCAGTATGCTTCAATATGCGTTACGCCGTCGCAACGTTCGAAATTATCTTCAATGAATTGGACGTGTTCGGCGGGGACGTATCCAGCCTTTTCACCGTTCAGCATTACAGCGAAGGCGGGCTTCCCTTCGTATTCTCCGCGTTCAAGGATAACTTCGGCTTCGTTTTTATCGAAGGGATCGTCTTTCCAATACAAGCGGCGAAGAATTGTTTGTCGGCTTTTATGACCGTCTTTGAACGTAACGCCAGCGATCCTTGTTTTCAAGAATTCGTACGGGCTTTCCGTTTCCGGCGCGGCTTCCTCTTTCTTGACGGCGGGCGCTTCCTTCGGCTTTTTTTGCTGACGATAACCGAAGAACGCAAGCACAGCGGCGATTACAACGCCCGCGACAAATTCGCCGATACCGTCCGGAAGAAACGTAAACGAACAAATCAAGAAGAGCGCGGCGACCGCAAATAAAATTATTGCAGATTTCTTCATTCGAAATCCCCCTTTCGCGGGCAGAATGATTGAATATAGTTTCCCATTCTGACCTTTAACACAATTATACGCTTCTTGCGCGGTAAAATCAAGAATAAAGCGGAATATTAACACGCGAAGCGGAAAAAATCAGAATGAAAGGGGGCGGCGCGTCAAGAATGAAGATATACGACTATAACGGCAAAAAGAATATTTGCGGCGACCGCTTGCGGGAAGCACGGGTTATTCGGCGGCTACGTCAAGAGGATTTAGCGGCGCAAATACAGATCAAAGGCGTTAATATGGAGCGGGACAGCATAAGCCGGATCGAAATCGGAACGCGCTTCGTATCGGATTTTGAATTGAAAATCTTTGCGGAAGTGTTGGACGTTTCGGTTCATTGGCTTTTAGGTATAGACGAGTAGCGG
>OGSD01001683.1_pt1 | contig 20086 bp, 14 predicted proteins | sample 1553571 | NCBI WGS metagenome assembly OGSD01 (sample SAMEA2580072, study PRJEB22360) | human gut metagenome | biome: human gut; feature: human-associated habitat; material: faeces | place: Denmark | collected 2008/2010 | reverse complement strand
CTTTCTGAATGCCGCAAATCCGTGCAGGCGGGTAACAGAGTTCTCCGTTGCCTGCTCGATATAAACGATCGCCCTGAGCGGCAGTGTGCGGTTCAGGCAGATACCTGAGCTTCCGGAGTACGGAAGTCCGGAGGCACACGGAACCGAATCGATTATCCGCAGAACCGACCTGTCGCCGTTTATCACAACAGCCCCGCGGTTTTCGCGCCATAGCTCCGCCTGAGTGGACTTTCCCGTCCCGGAAGGGGCGGTGAACAGCACCGCCTCCCCGCCGACTTCGATAAACGACGAATGGAGAATCGCCCCGCCCGCCATTCCGACAAGCCGCTCGGTTCCGATTGTCTCAAGAACCGCCGATGCCGTGATCTTCCCGTATACCGCGCGCTTCAAAGTAATATTGATGCTGCCCTCGCGGTACTCGGAAATTATCCCGGCATTTTCAACACCGGTGACAAGCGCCCCGAAGCAGCGCACAACCGCGTCTCCGAAGCCGTATTCTATCATGTTCGGAAACGACGCGCGGACGTTTCCCTCCGGAATTATAAGCCTGTCCGCGATCCTGACGGTGACCTCCGTCATCCCGGCGCGCGGCTCGCAGGCAAAGACCGGAAGCTCTCTGCCCTCGCTGAATTCCTCCCCGTCCGGGAGGTCAAACGCCAGCCCGACGCCGGCAAAACTGTAATATCTCTTCATATAGCCTCGCCGACACCTCACGGGCAGGTGACAAACACAACGACGCTTCTCTTTACGGAAAAATGCCCCGCGTTTATCTGCCTCACCTCTCCCGGCTCAAGACCGCCGTCAACCGCAGCGCGGTAGGTGATCCCGCCGTAATAGTACCCGTCACGGAAATTCTTGTAAAAGACCGTGATATCGCCCTCGATCTTCTCCCCGGAAATGTTCGTCACGTTCAGCTTGCCGTCAAGCACGCCGATCTTTATCCTGTCGTCGCAGAGCGTCGGTTCAGTCTCAAAAAACACCCGGTTGTTCATCCGCCTGTCAGAAAAACCGTCGGCTGACTGATACTCCATCCGGTTTTTCTCAAGAAGAACGGCTTTTCCCTTCGGCGGGAGGGTCGAAATGCTGAATTCCGCCGTCCCCGCGCTCCCGGTGAGGGTTATTTCCCCGTACTGAAGCGTTCTTTCCGAGCGGTTTTCAACGGTTATCATAAAAATCCCGGTGACGGTGTCGTTCTTGCCGTCCTCCATGTACGCGCCGTTGTACCTGCCGAACCCGGTTATGTAGATCCCGTCCCCGAGATCGACCTCGGCAGTGTTCCCGTCGGTGTTCGGTATAACGACGTTATGCCGCTGTGAATTTCTGATCGTCGCATAAGTCATAACGGCGACCGCGGCGAAAATCACGGCGGCAATTATTATCGATTTTAATCTCTCGCGCCCTGCGGCTTTCATGTCAGAGGGAGTTGAAGAGGCCGTTCCAGGCAACGCCGAGGTCGTAAGATATGCCGTTAATTTTGGCAAACTCCCAATCTTCGCAGCCGCTCATGCCTGCTGAATAAAAAATGTTCATTCCGAATGCGTTTCTGTACCCGCACTGACCGAGCGAGGGCAGATTGTTATAATTCTCGCAAGAAGCCGCGATTGTATTTGAAAGTGTGAAGTCGTCGAAAGCGATCTCCGGCTTTGCGTATGTCTTCTTCATACCGATTTTCCCCTTAGTTCAGTTAATTGCGCGTGAGTGTGTCTCGGGTTAGTTTACATTTTCATCCACACGCGACACATTAATTATACCATATGATTTCCGGTTTTGCAATGAACATTCTGAACAATTTTCTGTATAAAAACAAACAACCTACCCGCAAAATTGCGGGTAGGTTGAGGGGTTATAGATCAGAGTGAATTGAAGAGCTTAGTGGCATCAGTGGGAACATGATAGCAGTAGCCATACATTCCCTCATCATCCTTCGTTACTTTTTTCGTACACGAAAGCATTCCTTCGGCAAATAGGACATCCTTTCCGTAGTTAATCCCACACATATTCCATGCGGGCGTGTGTGTCTGATTCTGGCACCCCGCCGCAATTGTCGTTGCGAGAGAGAAGTCATCGAATATGATCTCAGGCTTTGTATATGCTTTTTTCATTTCAATGCTCCTTTCTCAGCCGAACAGTACGGAGAGGATGTTCTTTATCAGCCTGCCGATGAAGCCGCCGATAAGTGCGCCTATGCTTCCGCCTGCAACCACGGGGGCGGTAACGGGAGCGGAAACATTTCCGTTACTGTCGCGCGCCACTACGCTGATTTCCGGGTTATCCTTGAGAATCCGGTCGATGGGCTTCTTCCAGATCCTGTTGCCTGTTTCACTGTCGACCGTGAAGTCGGTGACCTTTTCGCCGTCGATCTCGATACCGTCAACATCGGGAGAGGTAATGACAGTGATGTCCTTATCCTCGACTCTGACGTCAACCTTGCCAGGCTCGAACGGTGTTTTGGGGTTCAGAACCTCATCGACCGCCGAAAGTGCCGCAAGCGCGGACTTTTCGTCCATTGTGAGGCTGAGCGTATCGGTTGCACCGGGCATCTCGCTGTATGTCACCTTGAGGTTGGTTATCGAGAGGATTCCGTCGCCGGTGTTGGTGATCACAACAATCTTGTTATTTGCATCAAGAATGCTGTGATACATATCGGTTGCGGTTGCAATGTCGCCGTCAAACAGCACTTTGCCGTCTGTCGTCGTGATAACCGCGTGTGCCGCTTTGCTCTCCTGAATTGCCTTCAGAGCTATCTGAATGTCAGCCACATCGCCGGAAGCCTTCAGCCTGAACGCGACTGCCTGACCATTTGCAAGATACAGCTCGTTGTTCGGACCGTAGCTTGTGTAGTCTGCCATGGAAACATTTCCGGTCTGACCGTCGATGAAGATCATGCCGTTTGCAGCGCTGTCAACCGCGAAGGATTTGTCCCTGATAATCATATCGCGGAGCTCCATGTAGGTCGGCCAGCACTCGCCGTCAGTCTTGTAGGCATTTTCGTAGTTTTCCTGTGAGCCGCCTGCCGCGCCGGCAACTGCGCCTGCGGGGTCATAGATTCTGACAGCATCGAGCCAGAAGTCGTAGCTTCCGCCGCCGTTCTGTCCGTGCGAGAAGAAGTCCGCGTAGGCAACGGTGATCGTCACATCGTACTTTCCGTAGTCAAGATTTGCGACCTTCATGACCGGTATCTGCCACAGCGCCTTTTCAGCGTCGGTAACTATCTTCCACTCGCCGTTTACATATTCGTAGCCGTAGTAGGTGTCAACAAGATAGTTCTTGCTCTTTCCGTTTGCATCCGTCACCGTGACAACAATCGTGCCGCTGGTGTTGGTGGTCGCGCTTATCACGTCGAACCCGGTGCCGTAGAAGCTGAACGAAGCAGTCGCATATTTGTCGCCGGAGACAGTCACCTTGTGAGCGCTGCCGAGCGAGAACTTCGACATATCTTTGTAAGCATCGTCGTAACCGTAAACGTTGGAAGCCACATCTCCGATGCTGTCAGCGTTCTGATACCTGTCCTTGATTTCAGTGCCGTCGGTCGTCCACTCGCAGCTGACACCGTCAAACGTGATGAAACCGTCAAAGTTGTCCTCATAGTAAACCGTCGTCGCGGGGATGATGGTTACATACTTGTGTGTCGTTATCGACGTTCCCTCGATGTCGAGGGTAATGTCAAGTTCGATAATCTCTGCTCCGCTTATCGGGGAGGTCAGGATGTACTCAAGACCCGTGTCACCCGCCGCGGCGGCATTGATGAGACGGATTGTCCCGTACTTACCTGTGGTTGCAAGCGCCACGCTCTTTACATACTTTGTAGCGTCAACACTTGCGTCAAACAGCCTGCTTATGGTCATCGGAAGACCGAAGTCAACAACATATGCCATTGAGGTGTCGCCGATGTCGAACGAGTAGAGCTTGTGGTTTGCAGAACCCTTAAGCGTACTGTCACCCGCTTTTGCAGTGACATTAAGAGTATTCTCGTAGGTGAATACCAAGTTCGTGCCGGGTGTGAATTTGCCTCTCAGTCCCTTGACGTGGAGTGATTCACCCGGAGCAAGCGTCACCGTCGCGACATATGCCGTCGCCTCATCGTATGTGGTGAAGGTCTTGGCTTCTGATTCCTTGCCTTCAAACCACACGGTGAACGGTCCGGTAAAGTCGAACTTAGCTTTGCCGTTTCCGGTTGCCTTTGAATTCTCGCCGAATACCGCTCTGTTGCTGAACCCGTCGGTATCAGTAAGAACAAGGTTGGTCATATCGGTGTTGCCGGTGTTGCGGACAACGAAATCATAGATAACGTCGGAGTAGGAAGGAACAGCAGAGCCGGAAGGAACAAGCTTGTTGCCGTTTTCGGCGTATGCGTTCTTTTCGACCTGCATTTCCGGCTCGGCAAGTTTGAGATTGGTTTCTATTGCGAACGTTGAATTATCAGAACAACGCTCCATGTAGAAGAACGTGAAGGTTGCAGGCTGTCCGTCAACAAGATTATATGTTGCGGCATCAAGGTCATTCAGCTTAACTGTCTTTGTGTTGCTTCCGTGTGCACCACCGAGGTCAAGAGCAAGAACGCCGTTGATGAACATATAAACGTCATCGTCACCCTTGAATGTGAAGTACAGATTATCCGCTTCATTGTAAATAAACTGTGCTTCTCCGCGAAGCGTGAAGTTTCCGTTATTTTCAGTGGTATTTTGCGATGTACCTGTCAGAAGTCCGGGCTGTTCATAGCCGAGGTTGTTAATCGGATAGAAAGCTTTGGAGGTTACACTGGAATCCTCATATATCGCCCTGTTTGCGGTATCATACAGCACGTCATTATTGCTTGCGTCGAATTTATACGAAGTACCATCCTTTTTGAGAATAATCTTATCGTATGCATTCACTGCCATTCCGTATATCGGTATGTCATGATTCTTGCCGTCTGTTCCGGTAACGGCAGTCATATTTGTGTCGGAAATATAGAACGTATTAAGCAAATACCATGCCAGATCATATGCAGTTTTTATATTTTCATATGTCTGCGCCGCTTTGAATGCAGGTGAAAAACTTGTCGCAGAAGTATTGCGGATCGTTCTTTCGCCGTTTGAATCGACAAAAGTATCATAGATAATCGAGTTGCCGTTTTGAGTTATTTTGTTGTAATACCCTTTTTTCAGCAAACCGGCAACATATTGCACTGCTGCATCGGTATATACCGGCATACCGTTGACACCAAGTTTTGCCTCAACAAGCCCGGCGCGCGACCAGTCATTGTCAGTACCATGCGGATAAAACTTTGTGCTATTGTTTGCGCTACCAGTTCTTTCAATTATTGTTCCGGGAATCGACTCAACCCCAGTTGCGGTTCCTGACACATAATATAGACCCGTATTTGTATCGAGTGCAGCGCTAACACCGGTTCCAACAGCAATTCCCCAGTCAGTTGCATCACTATGAACCAGTCCGTAACGATACGAATCGCCATATCCGCTTTTGGGATTAAACGTCCAGTCGAACAGCAAACCGTCCGCACGATAGTCAATAATCGATATCGGTATTGTAATTGTATCTCCAAGGTCAAGCACGATTTTCTCGTAAGTCAGCGTAACCGTATCAGCCCCGGTAACCGTTCCCGCCAGTTTACCGGACTTAAACTTATATCCACTGACAGACGGTGCGGTCATGCTGTAATAGTAGCCGCCGTTGAAGTCATCCTTGGCTTCGACTGTGGTCGTTCCGAGCACTTTTCCGTCGCACACATACCTGACGGTAACGGTAACGGGGGCCTTTCTAACCTTTACGGTGTACTCTGTGTTACCGATAGTAACCTTGGCAGTCCCTGCCGCGATACCATTAAAGACGATGTTCGTAGAAGCGGGTGTGGGGGCAGTAGTGATTGTCTTTTCGGTCTTGGTATAAACAGTAGGGCTTATTGTAATCCAACTTGCTCTGTCTTGCAAAACCTGTTGTGTCGGTGTTATTTCATTTACATCATTTGAAGAATCAGTTTTTGAGTAACCCCAAGTATAGATATAATATCTTCGCTGGTTAAATACACCAGAGGTATATGAACTGCGTTTTACATACAGCGGATAGTATTTTCCGTCGCCGGCTTTATAATAAAGCTCCTGGCTGGCCTTTTTCCATGTATCACTATCGCTGTCTATCAAACTTCCGCAGTATACATTTTTCGCCTCGGTATAATCGACTTCCGTTTTTGTCGTGCCAGCAATCTCATCCTTACCGGTAACCGTAACAGTCGCAATTCCGGTCGGATTGGGTTCATAGTTACCCGCAAGATTCACGCCGCTGACAACCTCTGTTGCAGTTCCGTTTATATCAAGGATTATATCCTTCTTATTGAGAACCGCCTCAGAGTCATCTGCAATCGTCGCGTCGATTTCGACATCGGAGAAATGCGGAACAGTCAGAATAAGATTCCTGTTCTTGTCATCTCTTGTTACTTCAACGGAATCGCCTGAAACGTTTGCGGCAAGCTCTATTACCTCATCAATTCCGAATCCGCTTTCGGCAAGGTAGCTGTCCCATGTCTCATACGGAATCTTAAGAGTTGCGCCGTTTGTGTAAGGCTGACCGTTTTCGGTTATGGTAACACTGACAGTAACTTTTACGGTTCTCTTCGATGTGAAGAAGACCGAAACCGCAATTTCGATTGAGTAGATGTACTCGTTTGCGCTGCCCGAAGGCTTGAGAGTGACCGTTATTCCGCTTGCGGCATCAGTCAAGGTCTGCTCGGGAAGCTCCGGGGCTTTGAAATAGGCAGGGTTGCTGTCAGCCATCGTCTTGATGAGGTCGTAGACATTATCCCTGCTTGCAGAATAGTCCTTGTGAGGACCGTCGCACCACAGGCAGAGCATACTGCCGACCGGGGTAACAGAGGATTTGTCTTTGACCTGAGTTACCGGAATAGTCTGAAGCGCTTTTTTAGAGTTGCTGTACCCCCACTGCCCGTTAGCGCCCCACGCCTCATACAAATAATCACCGAGGACATAGTACCAGTCATTGTTGGTATTGATGATTTTATATCCGGCTTTGGACAGCTCTGTTGTTGACGCATATCCGGTACCGTCAGTCCAATAGCAGACAAGAACGTCAGTGTCAATTTTTGCACTGGTGCTCAGATCCGTTCTGCAGAATCCGTCATTGAATGCAAGGGACGTCATTCCGTTGCCTTTGACAATTGCATTCAGATCATTTATATAGTTAACGAATCCCGCATACTTTTCAGGTGTCATGCTGCCGAAGCCGCATTCATCAGCTCCGAGATTGAAGTACTTTGAGCCCTTATCGGCAAAATACTTTGCATACTTGCTCACCAATTCTTTGGTAAGGTCAGCTGCCGCCGTGCAGGTCTGCGGGTCAAAGTACGAGCCTGAGCCCTGATTAATGTTCATTTCCGAAGAAATTGAGCTGTCAAGACTCTTCATCGCATCAAGCAGAGCCGTCATATGACCGGGCGTATTGAGCAGCGGAATAATCCCGATCCCTTTTGCCTTCGCATATGCCGTAATTGCATCCATATCTGTTTGGGACAGAATTGCGGAAGACGTGCTCTTCCCGTTCGAATAGGAGGTATTCGCACTTTGAATGGCGGTTTTAACTCCGTCGCTTGAGTGACTTCCCACCGACATATCATCAAGCAGGAATCTGAAGCCGTCATTTCCGAAAGCCAGCTGCAGGTGTGTGTAGTGGTTCGCGGAAAGCTGGTCGATTATCCCCTTGATTTCATCGACGGAGAAGTACTTCCTGCCGCAGTCGAGGTGGAAAATCCGCATGAATTCCTCCCCCGCGGCAGTGGCTGCGGTACTGCCCTCTGCAGCCCTCACCCTCATTCCCCAGCCCAGAAAGGGCAGAGCCGAGACAACTGTGAGTGCCGACAGAAGCAGTGCGGTAAGCCGTTTGGTCAGTTTTCTTTTCATGGTTTACTGTTTACCGTTCCTTTCAGACCCGGAGGTAACACGGGTCGCAACTTGCGGATATGTTCTGGGCATCTCAACCGGATGAGACGCGCATATAAACTTATTCACAGCATATTTTAGCATACATTTAATTAACAATCAAGCGGTTTTCCAAAAAAACAGTGACAAAAATTTTTTCATCCGGGATTCAAAACTGTTCCGGTTCACAAATTATCAAAAGAGTGAAAGCCGTTCTTTACTTTTCGCGGGGTTTATGATATAATCTAAGGTATGGATTTATTGTCCTCTGAAAGGTGGTCAGGCGCTATCGACAGTTTAACAGCACTATCGCTCACCGCGGCTTCGTCGGTTGCGCTGGCATTTTTAAGAAAGCGGCAGAACGGGATTTCCGACGACGGAACGGTTAACCGCAAAGCCGGATGGCAGGTGGCTGTCATCGCGCTGATGCTTGTGCTTTTCTCCGGTCTGCGGACGGGGTACAACGACACTTACACCTATATCTCGGTTTTCCGCGTCTCGCCGGCTGTCGGGGAATTTCTTGCCGACCGGGCGAATCTCGACCTGCTTCACAATCCGCTTTTTTATTTTTATATGTCGGCCGTCCGGACGCTGACGGCGGATTACCACGTTTTTCTGATGCTCTCCGCGGCGATAACCGTTCCGCTTATGGTCAGGTTCATTGCGAGGGTGACGGAGCCTGCGGAATTCCCGCTTTCGATGCTGCTTTTCATGACGCTCGGGACATATGTTTTCACGATGGCGGCGATAAAGCAGTCGCTTGCGATGGCGGTGCTGTGTCCGGCGATCATTGCTCTGCGGGACAGGAAATATCTGCGGTTCTTCGTCTTTGTTGCCGTTGCGGCGCTGATCCATACCTATGCGGCACTGTTTTTCATTCTGCCGTTTTTCGGGGAAAAGCCGTGGCACGCGCGGTCGTTTCTTCTGATCCTCGGGTCGACGCTTGTGACGCTGAATTTCAGTCAGACGATATCGTCGGTGCTTGCATATGCCGACTCGATCGGAAAATCGATCTCGGCGGAAGAGGTTTTTGACGGAAACCGCATGAACATTTTCCGGGTCGCGGTCTATTCCGTCGTTCCGGCGGCGTCGCTGCTCTTCAGAAAACGGCTTGAGCCGGTGATGGACAGGACTCAGGCGATACTTATCAACATGAGCATATGCAGCCTTGCCTTCATGCTGCCCGGAACGGTGAACGGCGCGAATATGTTCGGACGCATTGCCGCGTATTTCGAGCTCGGCGCGGTATGCGTCATGCCGTGGATAATCGACACGGTGTTTGACAGGCGGTCGGCGCGGCTTTTCAGGGGGGGCTGCGCGGTATGCTTCATTGCGTTCGCGCTCTACGACCTGTCGGATTTCAATTACAGTTATTCGGCGATAACCCTCCGGCAGTTCATCGGCGGGCTTATCGGATTAAATCATTAAAATCACGGAAAATCACGAAAGGAGGCGGTCGGCACGGAAAACGGCGGACTTCTGATATCACTTCTCCGCGCGTCGCAGGACGGGACACTGCCGGCGCTTCCGGAGGATATTGCCGGGTGGGAGGAGCTTTACGCGCTGTCTCACCGGCACCGGGTGGAGGCGGTCATCTGCGACACGGTTCACGGGCGGGATGAATTTGCGGCGCTTCCCGACGGGCTTAAAAAACGTTTCATCTGCGATGCGCGGGCAACAGTTGCCGTGCAGTCAAAGCGATCCGAGGATTTTGCGCGGATATACCGGAGGCTCCGCGAAAAAGGGCTTTCGCCGCTTGTCGTGAAGGGCATTTCCTGCCGACGGCTGTGGAAGAATCCCGACGCGCGGCCGTCCGGGGACGAGGATCTGCTTATCCGTCCGGAGTGGCTGGGCGATGTTCTTGCGGTCATGGAGGAAAACGGCTTTGCCGTCTCCCGCGAGGGTGACGTTGTCTGTTATTCCCCGCTGTCGGGGCTGACCGTCGAGATCCACACGTCGCTTTTCCCGACGGATTCGGAGTACTTTTCGGGGTTCAACGGCTGTTTTGACAGGGTATTTGAGTCTCCGGACCTATTCACTGCCTGCGGGACGGAGTTCCTGACGCCGGAGCCGACGCTGTTTGTGACCTATCTGTTTCTTCACGCGCTGAAGCATTTCGTACACAGCGGTGTGGGGATAAGGCAGCTTTTTGACATATCGCTTTTCGCCGGAAGCTGCGGACAGAAGACCGACTGGGGCTTTGTGTACCGGGCGGCGGAGAGTGCCGGTGCCGTCGGATGGTATGCGGCGGTGCTTTCGGTGCTGCGCAATGAAATCGGGCTTGACACGGTCAGCGCCGGCATCCCGTCGGGGCACATCGGGCGGACGGACACCGCTCCGCTGATCGACGACATAATTTCCGGTGCGGTTTTCGGCGCCTATGACATGGCACGGCACCACAGCGGGAGCATCACCCTCGGCGAGGTCGAAGGCGGCGGGCTGCTCAAAACGCTCTTCCCCCCTCTCCGCGTGATGAAAAAGCGTTATACCTTCCTTGAGGACCGTCCGTTTCTGCTCCCCGCAGCATGGCTCCGCCGCATTGCCGGCTACCGCAAAGAAGCAAAAAAAACCGGCGCGTCCCTCTCCCGCAGTCTTGAAATCGGCAACGGCAGAAAAAAGCTCCTGAAAAAATACGGTGTGGGGATGAGTAAAAGGAGAACGCCTACTTTCTCTGAGAGAAAGTAGCAAAGAGGCAACTGAAAAAGAATTAATTTGCGGCGGGTATATGTTTGTTGCAGCCGTCTGCCGCGCAACAATACACGTGCCGACTGAAATTTTACCTTCCCGAAATGGGACATCCACCCGGAGGTACAGATGAACCGACTGAGAACAGCCGTGCTTATCCTTTTTGCGATAACCGCGGCGGCATACGGATACATGAAAATATCGGAAAGACTTGCCGACGACACTCCGCCGGTGATAACCGCAGACAGCGACACCGTCGAGGTGAGCGTCAATGACGGCGAGGAAAAGCTCCTTTACGGAATAAAGGCGACCGACCGTCAGGACGGGGATCTCACAGCCTCCGTGACGGTTTCCGGGATATCCAAGCTGATATCCGAAAACACGGCAAAGGTGTCGTACATCGTCTTTGACAGCGACCGCAGGATCGGTACCTACACGCGGTATGTGAGGTACACCGACTACCGCCGTCCGCGGTTCGAGCTTAAAAAGCCGCTTTCCTTCTCAAAGAGCGACGACATAACCCTTTCCGGCAGGCTTTATGCTTATGACGTCATCGACGGCGACATAAGCGGGTCGGTCAAGGTCTCGGCGCGTGACCTCACGGTAAGCGACAACGGGGTATACAGCATCACCGTTCAGGTGACGAACAGCCTCGGCGACACATCGTCGGTCAGGCTTCCGGTGGCTATATCGGCAAATCCGGCGGCTGACCCGCAGATAGAGCTGTCGTCATATCTTGTCTTCGTCGGAAAGGGAGGCGCATTTGACGCAATGTCCTGTGTTCAGTCGGTGACCGAACCGTCGGGGGCGGCGGGCGACGTCTCGAAGGTGACCTGCACCGGAAACGTCGATACCGGAGCTCCGGGAACATACAACGTGACATATCATTACACCGATCCGTCGGGACGTGCGGGAAGCGTGATCCTTACCGTCGTTGTTGAGGAGGGGAATCAGGCGTGAAAGACACAAAAAAGAGCATCAGTTTATCCGATATTTCCCCGGTCTGCCTGATAAAAACGCTGATACGCAATCTGTGGGTGGTCGTTGCCTGTGCGCTGATATTCGCGATGGGCGCGTCGCTGTTCATAAAATATATGCGTCAGCCGGAATACACGGCGACAATGACGTATGCAGTTACGACGAAAAAGACCTCATACTATCCCGGCACAAGCGTGACCGCCGCAAAGGAGGTCGGAGCCGTGATGTCGGAGCTGCTCGGGAACGACATGATAATCGACCGGATAAAGGGCTGTTCCGACCGTCTTTCGGGATTTGACGGGAAAATTACGGCGACTGTCGTTGCAAACAGCAATTTTCTTGTCATAACCGCAACGGCATCCGACCCGGAGAGCGCGTTTTCGGCGCTCAGGGCACTGAATACGCTGTTCCCGTCACTCGGCGATTTTCTGTCGTCGAACTCGGTCGTTCAGCTGATACGGAATCCCACCGTTTCCTCCGTGCCGACCAACCTGATAAACGGCTCGCGGATAAAGAAGCTCGCGGCGCTTGCCGGGGCTGTACTCGGCGCCGGGGCGATATGCCTGATATCGGTCATGCGCGAATCGGTGCAGACGAGAGAAGGTGCGCACCGTCTTCTTGACGCTCCCGTTCTCTCGGTGATACGGCACGAGAGGAAGAACCGGACGCCAAGGTCGCTGTTCAGAAGGAACGGTCACGGGCTTCAGGTATTCTCACCGACGACGAGCTTTGCCTATGCCGAGCAGATAAGCTCCGTCTGCGCGGCGATAGAGCATGAGGCTTCGGCAAACGGCAGAAAGATATTCCTCATCACCGGTGTCGGTGAAAACGAGGGCAAAACGACGGTTGCCGGAAACATTGCGGCGGCGCTTGCGATACGCGGCGGAAAGACGGCGCTTATCGATGCCGACTTAAGAAAGCCGGCGCAGAGCCTGTTCTTTGACAGAAAGTACAACGCGCCGCTTCCGCTGAACCGCCTGCTTGCAGAGCCGTTTTCCGACGAAAACCTGCTGAAATGCATACGGCGGCATGAAAAGCTGGGGCTTTATATGCTCTTCCCGCTCAAGCCCGACAGCCGCTCCACCGAGCTTATAACCGGAAAAACCATGCCCGAGCTTTTAAAAAGGCTGCGCCGCATGGATTACGTGATAATCGACTCGCCGCCCATGGGCATCTGCCCGGATGCGGAGGCGCTTGCCGACCTTGCCGACGCTTCGGTGCTTGTGGTGAGGCAGGACTACACCTCCGCCTGTGACATAAACGACGCCGCCGACGTTCTCCGCGGCGCAAAGGCAGAGTTTCTCGGCTGCATTCTCCACGATATGTGCGAAACACGTGACTGCATTCCGGGCGGTTACGGCTACAAAAGGAAATACGGATACGGCTATTACGGATACGGAAAAGCCGGAAGAAAATAAACGGAAGGGGGCACAGTTTTATGTCGGAAGAATCATCTGAACCGAAAATCGACCTTTATCGGGTCGTAACAAGAATACTGCGTGAGCTGAAGCGGACGTGGATAATCGTGCTTGCCCTTGCCGCCGCGCTTTCGGTGTACTCATACATAAAAGCAAAGCGCGCGTTTGTGCCGAGGTATGAATCAAAAGCGCTGTTCAAGGTCAGCTTCGGCTACAATCCGGACAACATTCTGTCATCGACGTCGGTTTACGACAACACCGCCGCAAGCCAGCTTGCCGCCGCCTTTCCGAACCTGATAAGCACCGACGTCATGCACGATCTCATGCTCGACCGGCTCGGAAAGCCTTATATCAACGGCTATATCTCCGCGCGGTCGTTTGCCGATTCGAACCTTATGCTCCTCACGGTGAGAAGCACCTCTCCCGATGACGCGTACAGTGTGCTCTGCGCCGTCATCGACTGCTACCCGCAGGTCGCGGCGTACATGACCGAGAACCCGAATATCATAATCAGCGAGGCGCCGTCAAAGCCGGTCGGGCCTTACAATTCCTTCTCCGGAAAGCGTCCGGCGGCTGTCGGCGCGGCTGAGGGGATTGTCCTCGGCATGATCATCGTCGCCGTCATCGCTTTCTGCCGCAAGACGATAACCTCCACCGACGAGCTGAAGGCGGTTGTCAATCTGCCTATCCTTGCGGCGTTCCCGAAGCTGGCGGTGAAAAAGCGCCGTTCGGGAGAGACATCGCCCCTCCCGGCAATGCAGAGGGGCAGCTTTGCCGAGGCGACGCGCGATATGAGGATAAAGCTGAAAAAGCGGCTCGGCGAAAACGATAAGATCATAATGGTCACCGGAACCCTCCCCGGCGAGGGAAAAACGACCGTGTCCGTTAATCTGGCACGCACGCTGGCTGAGGACGGGGCGCGGGTGGTTCTTGTTGACGGCGACCTTCACAGGCAGGATGTTGCCTGTCTTCTCGGCGAAAAGGACAAAAAGAGCGGGCTTGCAGATTTTCTTGACGGCGGGATTGCCCTGTCGGACTGCATTTCGGTGTCGGAAAAGTACGGTTTTTCGTATGTTTCCGGAAGCACCGGGCTTGAGAGGCTCTATTCCGCCGACAAAAAGAAGCTGGCTGAGTTCTTCGGCGCGCTGAAAAACGGGTTTGACTATGTGATAGTCGATACTCCCCCGTGCGGTGTGGTCTCGGATTCCTTGACTCTCTGCCGCTACGCGGACGGGATAATTTATGTCGTGAAAGAGGATTATGCAAGAAGGACGCAGATCCTTGACGCGATAAACGGTCTGTCCGACAGGGACGTTCCGATAATCGGCTGCGTCGTCAACGGCATTTCCGGCTCCGGCAGGCGCTACGGCTACGGGTACGGATACAAATACGGATACGGGTACCGTTACGGCTACGGATACGGCTACAAAAAGCGCGGATACGGCGGGAACGGATAAAAAACCGAATGATAAAAAGCCTGACAGCCCGGGAATCGGGCAGTTGGGCTTTTTCGGTTTCACCGATTCCTGTCCGGCGGCACGTCGCTGCCGAATGAACAAAAAATGCGTTGATTTGCAATATAAACGGAGGCGCAAGAACGGAATTGTAATTGATAATCGCGGATGCAAACTGTATAATAAAACTTAAGAAATTTCAGATTGGACGGGACAGAGCGCGGAAATGCCGCCTGCCGCAGTCATGCTTTATGAACAGGAGAAAACAGTGATGAAACGATTTGGAATCGTCGGGGCGGGGATCATTGCCGCCGAGCATAAGAAGGCTTTAATGAAGCGGAGCGACTGCATTATCGCCGCTGTCTGTGACGTTGTCAGGGAAAAGGCGGAAGTCATAGCAGAGGGTACGCAGGCGCGCGTCTATACCGACTATCATGTCATGTGCGAAGAGGTGAAGCCGGACGCAGTCATTATCAACCTGCCGCATTTCCTGCACTGTGAAGCGACGGTTTATTTCCTTGAGAAAAAAACAGCAGTGCTTGTTGAAAAGCCGATGGCAAATACCGTTTCCGAATGTGACCGTATGATCGCCGCTTCGGAAAAGAACGGTGCTCCGCTTGCGGTTGCGCATCTTCAGCGCTTTCGTCCTTCTATCCGCGCCCTTAGGAAGATCGTTGCAGAGGGCAGGCTCGGCGCTCTCTGCGCCGTGACCGACGTTTACAACTGTGACTATTTCCAGCCGACAAGGCCGGCGTGGTTTCTCTGCAAGGAACAGGCCGGCGGCGGCATAACCATGAATTACGGCGCGCACGGGCTGGATAAGCTGCTGTCGGTCACCGGAGGCACGATCGAGTCGGTGACTGCGGCGGGCAGTAATTTTATCAACGACTGCGATGTCGAGGCGTGCTCGCAGCTTCTCGTCCGTCTTTCCGATGGGGCTTCCGCCGTCATGACCTATTGCGGGACCAAGGTGCCGGCGGCAGAGAACATGGAGTTTTATTTTGCCGACGGATACGCGAAGCTGAAGAACGCATCGGAGCTGTCCGTGTCCCGCGGTACGGAGGAGCCGGCGGTCGTTCCGCTCCCCGATGCCGCCTGCTTTGAGGATCAGCTTGATGCCTTTATCCGTTACATTGACGGTGAAGAAAGCGGTATCACCACCGGTATTTACGGACGTGAGATCATACGCGGCCTGGAACAGGCATTCGGAAGCATGGACATCCGTCGGTGAGACGAAAGGAGCGGTTATGTTTTTAACGAAAAACGGACGCGGCGTCAGCGGGATCGTACTTCCGCCGGTGCCGACGGCAAGAGAGCGGTTTGCGGCTGAAGAGCTTACGGATTATGTCAGAAAAATTTCCGGTGCAGAGCTTACCTGCGGTGAAAATGAGCCGTATACCGTCTATATTGGGGATCCGTCCCGCAATCCCGCCGCAGCGGAGTGGCTTTCCGAAGAGGAATTCGACCGTCTTGTGCCTGGGCCGGAGGGCATTATGATCCTCGCATCGGAGGACAAACTTCTGCTCGCGGGAAGCAGCCGCACTCCCGGAGAACGGGAGCGCGGAACGGTATATGCCGTGTACGAGCTGCTTGAACGGGTATTCGGCTGTTCCTTTGCCGCATACGGCAAAAGCGGGACCGACACCGGAGAATGGATCCCCTCAATGAAGACCATGGAGATTGCGCCGTTCCGGTATGTGAAGGCGGCGGCAGATCTTTCCTACCGCACTGCCATCGTTCAGTACGATGTCTGGGTCGGTGACCCTGATCATCCGCTGAATTCGCGGTTCATTTCATGGCTGGCAAAGAACCGGTACAACCGCATTCTTACATGGTCAGGCATTTACGAGGGCCTTAAGAGCAACGGTATGCTTGAGGAAGCCGAAAAACGCGGGATCGCCTTCAGCGTCGGGCATCATCAGTCCTTCACGATGCTGATCCCGCCGCACGGAAATGCCTATTTCAGCGAGGAATATGAAAAAACGCACCCCGAGTATTTCAGACTGCTTGAGGACGGCAACCGTTATACCGTCCGCGACGGAGATTTCACCGGTCAGCTGACGCTCTGTATGCGTAACGAGGCTCTGATCGGGCAGATGGCAGACAATATTGTCCGGTGGGCGGATGAAAACCCTGCCGTCGATGTGATCTGTCTCTGGCCGCAGGACGGCTGTCACCCGCAATGCTGCTGTGCCGCGTGCTCGGCTCATTCAAAGAGCAAAAATTACACGTACTTTGTCAGTTCTGTTGCCGAACGTGTGTCAGAAAAGCGTCCGCTTCTCAGGATCGACCGTATTGCATATGTCGATCTTCTGGAATGCGGGGAGGAGAAGCTGTCCCGATCGCTCATAGTCGACGAGGCGGTCTGGTTTGACAGCGGTCTTCGTTCGGTCGGACGTCCGGACGGGGGCAGCTTTGCGGATTCGCCCTATGAAACAACGCTTCTGCGCTGGAAGAGGGCAGGCGCGCAGGTCGTCTACTACGATTACCTTATGGGCATATACGGCTGCCGCCAGAAATGGCTGCCTGCCGCCGCATGACGGAAAAGGGGATCCTCGGTTCCGGCACTCAGCTTGAGGCATTCAATCTCTGGAACCATGCCTTCAACTTCTATTCATTCGCCCGGACAGCCTATGACGGCTCACTTTCCTTTGAGGAGGCTCTTGCGGCATTTTGCCGGCTCTTCGGCGAAGGCTCTCCCTATGTGGCTGACGTGATCCGGCACGGCGAGGCGGTCCTTGACGGTCAGGTCACGATAAGGTATGCCGCAGATTATGTCATGAAACACGTGGATCTGCCGCTTGTGTACGGTCTTTATGAAAAGGCACTGAACGCGGCGAAATCTCCCCGCGCGCGAAATAATATCAGGCTCATGCGCATGGCGTTCCGCTATTCCGATCTTGAAGCTCACAATCCGCGCTATACGGACACCGATACCGGAAAGGTCTCGAATGCCGCCGATGACAGCGGGGAGCTGTGGTATATGCACACCCATTTCGACAGCTTCCTGTCCGGAAACGAAGGCTACGGAATCGCCATTCCCGTCACAAAGCAAAATAAACATGAATTCTGCCCCGATGTGTGGTATCAATTTGAATGAGAGGAAACAAAAATATGATGATCAGGGAATTTTCAGCCGATTTGCTGCGAGTAAGGATCTATGACACGCGCCGTGAAATGGGAGAAGCCGCGGGCACGGACTGCGCTGCCATGCTCCGGAAACTGCTTGAGGAGAAGGAGACAGTCAATATGATCTTTGCCGCCGCACCGTCTCAGAACGAGATACTTGCCGCACTGTGCTCGGCAGAGGGGATCGATTGGAGCCGAGTGAATGCTTTCCATATGGACGAGTACATTGGTCTGTCTGCCGATACTCCGCAGGGCTTCGGCAATTTTCTGCGGCGTGCGATTTTCGATAAGCTTCCCTTCAGGGCTGTATATTACATACAGCAGGACGGCATGAGCGACGGGGAACTCTGCGAGCGCTATACCCGGCTGCTGAAGGAGCATCCGGTTGATATCGTCTGCCTCGGAATCGGGGAAAACGGGCATATTGCCTTCAACGATCCGGGAGTGGCGGATTTCAGCGACCCTGCGATGATCAAACGGGTAATGCTTGATGAGGTCTGCCGTCGCCAACAGGTCAACGACGGATGCTTTGCCGCGCTTGAACAGGTGCCACACTATGCGCTTACATTGACCATTCCCGCGCTGGCTGCCGCCGGTCACCTCTACTGCACGGTCCCTTCGGCGACAAAGGCGGACGCGGTTTATAAAACGGTGCATGATGCCGTCGGTGAAGAGCTTCCGGCAACCGTCATGAGACGGCACCCGGATGCCGCGCTGTATTGCGACCGTGAAAGCGGCGTCGGGCTTCTTAAGGAGAACGCATGACGACGAAGATAAGCTGTGGTCTTCTTATCCTGCCGGACAGAATTGCGGAAAGCGATCTCTATGTCCGGGACGGCAGTATCGCTGCCGTTACAGACGATCCCCTTCCCTTTGACCGTGAGATAGACGCGCATGGCTGCTATGTGACTCCCGGATTTATCGATATCCATCTTCACGGCGGCGGGGGCTGTGAATTCATCGACGGTACTCCGGAGGCGGTAAAGACCGCTGCCAATATCCATGCCGCACACGGAACGACCACGATGTTCCCGACGCTGTCGGCATATGATCATGCCAGAACCGTCCGGGCACTTGAAGTCATTCGCTCCTGCCGCGATGATAAGGATCTTATGCCCGATATTGCCGGTGTTCATCTTGAAGGACCGTATTTTTCTCCGAAGCAGTCCGGCGCTCAGGATCCCGCATATATCCGCGTGCCGTCGGCTTCGGAATACGAGGGTCTTGCCGCCTCGTACGGGGATCTGATCCGCCGCTGGAGCTTTGCGCCGGAGCTTCCCGGAAGCGATGCCTTTATGACCTTTCTTAATGAGAATGGAATCGTGGCATCCGCCGGGCATACCGACGCCGATTTTTCTCACATGACCGCCGCCTATAAAAAGGGACTGCGGCTTGTAACGCATCTCTATTCCTGCACCTCCACCATACGGCGGAAAGGCGGATTCCGTATTCTCGGCGTTACCGAAAGCGCCTATTATTACGACGATATAACGGCAGAAGTCATTGCAGACGGCTGTCACCTGCCGCCGGAGCTTCTGCATATGGTATATAAGCTGAAGGGCGAAAAGTACACCTGCCTTGTGACCGATGCCATACGCTACGGCGGCATGACAGGGACAGATCAGCTCAGGGATCCGAACGGTAATGTCCCGTATATCATCGAGGACGGTGTGGCGAAGCTGGCAGATCGAAGCGCGTTCGCCGGAAGCATTGCCGTGGCGGATGTTCTGATCCGCACCTGCGTAATGCGCGCCGGAATCCCGCTTCTTTCCGCTGTCCGCATGATGACCGAGGTGCCTGCCCGCATCATGGGACTGAAGAAAAAAGGAAGACTGCGTGAGGGCTGCGACGCCGATATCGTTCTCCTCAATAAGGATCTTACGGTCAGATCGGTAATGATCGGCGGGACAGTCCTGCCTCGGTAAATAAAAAAACAGGGGCTGTCTCAAATGCAAATATTAGAGCGTTTGAGGCAGCTCTTTTTGTGTCGGAAGGATGTCGGAACAATGACGACGTGTCTGACGGTCGGGTTTTGCTTTTGCAACAGAGATTTTCCGACTGCATCGCCCGGAGTTTACGCCATTCTTTGCTTGTGCAAAGGAACGCAGGCAGAATCCGCTTACGCGGAATCTGCGCAAGAAAGCACACTCAGGGGGTTCCGCCGCGAAGTGAGATTCATTATGCCTCCGCCGGGGAAGCGGCGACATAATGAACTCAATGCGGCTCCGCCCCCGAGACCCCCGGGGGAACGGGTGCAACCGGTGGCGACAGCGACGGAGATTGGGTGCAGAGCGGAGAAAGCTTCTGTATTCGGGCGAAACTTGTTTGCCCGGCGAGACGCGCGGCGGGGAAATCTTTGCATTGACATTTGTTCACCCATGCAATATAATGTTATAAAACCCTCAGCTTCCGAAAGGAAAAACGACACATGACAAACTCACCGGCGCCCGGTGCTTACAAAGGCACTAAAATCGCCTGCTATACCGGATACATA
>OGSD01001681.1_pt1 | contig 20101 bp, 10 predicted proteins | sample 1553571 | NCBI WGS metagenome assembly OGSD01 (sample SAMEA2580072, study PRJEB22360) | human gut metagenome | biome: human gut; feature: human-associated habitat; material: faeces | place: Denmark | collected 2008/2010 | reverse complement strand
ATGCCTTCCACAAGCTTGTTTTGTACGCAAAGAATTACTATACGGTCAAAGTGTTGTGGATAGTATTCGCATGTCAATTTGCCAATAGTATACGATTTTCCACCACCAGTGGCAATGTCGCAAATATGAAGTCCAGGATTGCTATACTTTCTGAAGATAGTTTCGACGTATTCACTTAGTCTTTCTTTATATGTTCTCATCTTATATGGCTATATAATATTAAATAAATCGCATTAATGTAGTTAGTATGTACTTGTAGTCTCCTTCTTCAAGGATTATATTAACTATTTACATCTAAATTTTTGGTAAAGATATCATTCTATGATGCAGTCTATCTGCACTATAAAAAAAACTTTGTGATAGCGATTGTTTCGTCTACGTTAATTATATAGCTTATTAGTTTGATAGTGTTCTATATTTGATAAGTACAGATTTAAATTAAACAATAAAAGGGATTACTCTTCATTGGACTCTGTAACCTTATCTGCTAATGGAGCCAATTCAAATTCGAGAACACTTGTTGGTATTCCGCATTCTTTGAATAGGTAGTTCAGGATGCTGCGTTTGGTGTTTGTACTGCAAGAAGTATGAACGTAACAGTGTTCTGCCACCTTACTTCTCCCTTTAGCTTCAGAGTCATGTATCCAGTAATTCTTGCTGGCTACATAAGTCATTGTAGAAGGACTCTCATTGTACATGAGTTTGCAGACCTGTACCAACATTTCCACCCAGTTTGAGACAGCATGTCGTTCGTCCCTGTAACGATAGCCGATGATTTGTCGCCAGCTTAGTTCGTATTCATCGTCATCAAATGAAACCAGCTCATATTCCTTTTCAAGTGGAACATAATCTGTTTCTATCATCGGCCATAGATGGAGGAAGTTTTCAAGAAGAATCTGTTGTCTTGCTTTAATCTCATCAATAGTCCATTTTGAACATTGCTTTAGATAGTTTGACAAACAGAAAGCCGAGTTCTTAAAACCATTTATTTTGTTCCCTTTACGATCTATATATCCATCCTTTTTCTCTTGGAATGAATGATTACTGTATGACGTATTGAATCCTGTAAGGGTTAGGTTGGCAAAAGTATGGAGATATGTGTCATATATTTGCTGCCAATCTTCTCCCAGTTCTTCCTTCCACTGAGGAGTCAATGTCTGAGGCATAATGTGTTCTATAGTGAACACACCATCTCTCATCTTTTCTACGATTGTATCATTTGCTTCTGGGCTATTTTCATTCTCCATACGTTCAAACAAGAAGAACTTATAGCTGCTCGGAATACGATAAATCTGTCTGGTTGGGAAGGCTGATTTGACATCGTTGTCATTAGGGAATGATACTGTTCCTTGTTTTCTGAGCAAGATGAATCTGAGAATATGAGAGTATGGAAGGAGTAGTTCTACATCTCTTTCCTTATGGCGCTTGTATATCTTCATAATATCATAATGAAGAGTTGCGAACATCTTTTGAAGTGCATTTGCTGGGTAGTTACAGATAATTCGACGAGCCCAATAGTTCTCGATTGTATCTAATACTTTATATCGTTCATCCTCGTTTAAGTTATTAGTCTCTGCATAATCAAAGAACGACAATAAATAGGGAAGATGTACAAGAGATTCTATATTTGCAATCTGTTTCAACTTGCGGTCGAGACGAGTATTACCAGTTTCTCCTTTGAGTATCTGACGATAGTATTTTGCAAACTTCAACATATCTTCGAGGAGAACTTGGCGGTCAATGTGCGACTCCATATCGTATGATTTAAAGTCAAAGTACAGATCATCAATATTGCTGATTGCTCCTTTCTTTAATGTCAGATAATCGCGGATAAACATCGTCGGTTCTCCATCTGTTAGTTTTTCTATTTTGCTCCAGTAGGCATGGTAATAGTCTTCCTGATCTTTGGACGAAAGTGACATGAGTAGATAATTACGTACCTTATCTGCCTCTTCAAGGTCTTTACCACACGAGTTCAGCGATTCAAATATCAACTGTGGATTATCCTTTGATTCCAGACGAATATCAATCACTTCCAGCTTCTCGATAGCTCCAATGAGATTCTCAAAAGTGAGATCACTGACTTGGATTAACTGATAGAAGAGCTCATAATTTGAGGTGATACCTGTATTTTTGATAAAATCATCAGAATTGTTAGTGAACAATGCATCGTATGCTTCCATATCTCCTTCAATCGGGCGCAGTTTTATCTGCCTGTCAATTCTTCTTCTTATAGCATAGAGATAGTTCTTCTTGACTTCCTCAATATCTTCGTTACCGGTTTGCATATCACCATTGGCAACTGCATTGAGTGCTGCAAGAATCAAGAGCGATAAAGTCGTGATACGCTGCTGACCATCAATAATCAGCAAATCGTCTTCGACCTCGCTAGCTTTTGTTGCAACAATACTTCCGAAGAAATGGCTTAGCAATCCTTCTTTATGAATTTTAATCAGATCTTCAAATAAACGTACACAATGCTTCTGCTGCCAAGCATATCTACGCTGGTAGAGAGGTATAATAAACAGTGTCTTTGCACCGTAGAAATAGTCACTTATATTTATTGCGCCTTTCATCTTATAATTCTATTAAACTGTTTTCAATTGTTATGTCAAACTTAATATCCTTGTTACGGAACAAATAAATCTTTGCGTCGTGAGTGATTGTTTCAACTTCGAAACGTTCGCCATTTGGCTGACGACCTATGTTCCACTCATTGATAAAACCTCCGTCCGGATAGATGGAAAGTTTCTTGTTACTACAAGCAATAGACAATACTCGCCAATGAGTAAGTGTACGCTTCGGGGCAGATATGACAGGGGATAAGCGACCTTCTATATTTTGTTCATAATTTAGGTCGTTTATCCAAGCATTCGTAAGGCAGGTTAACCAGGTGTCACGCTTCTCTGATGTAGGCTGATTTGTGCAAATCTTGTTGGCATTGCCTTTGTCATCTTTGTAAACCTCCACTTTGAACTCTATATCAAAGTCAGAACCAATCTGCTTTACGATATGCTCTATAGTTTGAAGAGTGATAATCATACCCATTATGCTTTTCAAATGCTCATCCTGATAGCTAATTTTCAATCGATCGTCATTCTGTTTAGCGTATGTGATGAACTGGTCAATAAGGCCTTCTGACTTAGCTTGGAGTATTGCTCCTAATTCATAGGTATTTATTTCTTTATACTCATCGCCAACCAACTTTAAGAGTTTGGTTGATGGCTTATGCGACAAATCGATAGACTTGGCTGATGTAATAGGATTATCTGTTCGCACAAAGAACATGGTATCGTTACCCCACTGAACATTGAGTTGGGCATGTTCCTTGCTACTTATGAAATATAGGTTACCGTCAATATATGCAATAGGGTAGAGAGTTTTATCGGCCCACGGATTAACCATAATCTTGACATCAGCTCCCTTCGCCCATGCTTTAATCTCACGACACATGGCAGAGATCGGTTCAACCATAGTCTCTTGTTTTGATTCCATCACACAGAATGAAGTGGTTTGGCTTTTCATGACAAAGTCACTCATGAACTGTGGTTGCCAGCCATTTTCGTTATCGTCATAATCCCATTGTTTATAGTCATTGTCGGCAAACAGTACTAGCTCCTGATGTGAAGAGGCAAATGCTTTTTTCAAATCATAGAGTGTGGTTTGTGATGGTGAAGCACCAGGGAACGCATCTTTAATGTTCTGAGGAACAGTATCGCCCACTTCTTCTTCCTCTGCAATCCAGTCAAGAGCAGCATCAATGTCGAGGAACTTGACAAAACGAAGCGTGAACTTATCGAGCAACATGTCTTTCGATTTCTTCTCACGCGCTTCTATCAGAAGTTTCTTAGAAGCCTTGATAACCTCCTTCATGACCAGAATATTTGCCATCTGGTTGGCATAGCCGGCACCGCCAGGGTTACAGTCAAAAATACAGAGATGTCCGTTCGGCATGACAGTAAAGTCAACCGCACCACGCTCTTTACCGAGAATATATACCAGAGTCTGGGTAAATGCAATACCGAGCGTGAAGAGCAAATTTTCTTCTTCGTCACGGTTTGATATCCACTTGTTTTTGCCCTTATGCCGGATACGTATCTCGCTATAGTCTGTCTGAATCAAGTCGCCGATAATGACATTGCGCTTTACCTTGGTCTTGTCATTTGAGCAGCTACACGCTTTGCGCATATCTTTGCCGGTAATCGCAAAGTGATAGTTCGGCTTTTCCGATTGACCCTCTTTGTGCTTTGCTTGTATAGGGTTGAACTCGTATGGGAATTTCAGAGGCTCATCCTTGTCGGCTACCTCTTCCTCAATCACAGTCCGACCGCATCGGGGACAGAAACAATAGCCATATCCCTTGCCTTCATTATAATAGAGAATCTTGGCATTGCCTGAGTCGCTATTTGGTCGAACAGAGAATAGATGAGGCTCTGTTACATTGTTCGACCAGTCATCCGCATCAATCAGCTGGGCACTTACACGTGTAAAGACATTGCTGTCCATGATACGGGTTTTGTCCTCGTTTATATCGGGCATAAAACCCACAGGTTGAATTAGTTCAATACCATATTTTTCGTTGACTGTCCACTTAATCTGGTTGCTGAGATTGACATCATCAATAACGGTCTTGTCGCTGTTTCGATAGATAGTCTTGTAAGCCTTATGGTTGTCGTTATACATGTTGGTAATCTCAATACCACGAACGGTATATACCACGCCATCCACTGCTACACTATTTCCAGGGGCATACTGGGCAATGGCATCACGCAATGAATATGATGGGTTAGACGAAGTCATTGGAGTGAAGAAATCTTTCTTTCCGTTGCTGTTCAAGTCAAGAGTAAGTATGTTGACCGGCATGTTGGCATTAGGAGTGAAGCGACTGGTTGCCCAAAAGTTCAGCAAACGTTTGTAGAGTACCTCAATGTACTGCATCTTCAGCTTGATGCGGAACTTGTCACTGATAGGACCACTACTGGAGAATGCAGTCTTGTAATCAACCAACTTATTACGTAATTCTGCATAGCAACGGTCATTCACCTCTTGGGCATTCTTCACTACCTGAGTCAACTGACCATCATAGACAGTTTCCTTCAATAGTTTGATAAGTTCGTCATGTACTTCTTTATCCAAAGGTTTGGAACATAAGATGTTGAACTTCTCATACATTGTACCCTTTGGGTCACCGAGCAAATCATCAGGATCTGCTTCACTTGAACCATTAAGAATGACTATCTTACCATTGCTGATACGCACCTCGAATGGAGTGTAGTAATCTGCCACTTTTTGGGTTAGGCTACCACCATTCGCGCCATCAATGAATACACCAAATGAGCGAATAAGGAATGAGTTGACATGTCGCTGAACCACTTGAGGACTTTTTAGGTCAACAGTCGGAACACGTACAGGACGGTTGATAATCTTTTCTATCGGGTCTTTTAAAGTACGGAGACCTATTACGTCTGAACCACAAAGTGTAATACAGACACTACGTACCTTGTTGTTACGTCCGCTTCGTCCTGCACGCTGCTTGTAGTTAGCCGGTTGTGGAGGAACACTTGAAAGCATCACCACTTCCAAATTACCAAGGTCAACACCCATTTCCATGGTAGTTGAGCAAGCAAGAATATTGATAGTATGGTCTTTGAACTTTGACTGGAGCCCACGAGCTACACTTTTATCCACCTGGGCAGTATGCTCCTGCTGAACAAAGAGGTTTGGGAATACATGAATGTCCTCAAGGCGGTCTGAGAATACCCCGTCTGTCCCCCAGATATTATGATTCCAAAGCATTGAACGATGTGTTTTTGCCCAGATCCCGATAGCCTTCTTGTCTCCCTCTTTTCCAGAGCCAACATAGTAGGGGAATGCTTCCCATTTTTCATGTAGGTCTTCATTGAGTTCGATAGGAGTACTGCCATCAAGATATGGGGAAAAGCGTTTGAAATTGTTTCCGATAGGACGGAGGGATATAGCATGACGGCTTCCATCAGTTTTGGTATCGCAGAGATACACGTCATCATAGAGCTTAAAGCAAAGATCATTCAGGTTGAAACGAGGAGCGTTATCCTTCTCGTATACGAACTTGCCTGAATCATCCAGACGCTGTCCTACTTGAAGAATCTTATACTCGTCGCCGGTCAATGTCTCCCAAAGTGCATCTATCACATCTGAAATCTCATGGGAGTACTGGCGCTGGGCATCATTGATGGAGAGTGAACTGTCATCACGGGAGATCAAGGCACACAGGTATCTTACAATACGAGCTTGTGATACTTTTCCTTCTTCTAACTTTGGTTTATTGAACGGTCGGCGACGTGGTTTATCTGTTGCGAAACGCACTGTGGAGAATATGTCTATTTTGTCATTGCCAGGAATTCTCAGATAGAAAGACTGGTTATTTCGGACAGTATAGTCGAGGTAAACCTGCATCAGGCTTTGCCAGTCTTCTGCTGTAATCTGGTTGGCTGGATTCTCGAGTATGTCGTTGAAGTTCTCTACTGCCTTTGGCAATTTTACTTGTTTGAGTTGCGGATAACATGCCTCAAACAACCCCAAGGTTTCAGGAGAGGCAACTGATGCAGGACGGTGTGCCAGATACATCACCATAATGCTCTGTACATACTTCTCAATGATTTCCTCAGATGGAAGTCCGTCTTCGATCTCGTCGCTGTCGCCGGAGCGTTTTACGAATACCGATGCAAATACAGGACAGTATGGGTCATTCTTGATGAGTTCGGCAATTTCCGACCATGTCATGTAATTACATGACATTTCATCCAATTGCTTTTGCACTACATTAGGGTTGGCCGACTGAAGATTCTGCATCACCGGAGCGTATTTCAGCATTGACATAGGATCAGTCTGAACGGCTGCCATAATCTGAGTCATGGCTGCTTCCTTGGTCATACCATTGGCTTTTTGGCGACACAATTCGTGGTATATGGTGCTGTAGAACCACATACGTTCCTGTTCCAGATTCTGTTTCAATGTCGCTTTTGCAGCCGCCTGACGGCTATCCACAAAACTGATATACTGCTGTCCATCGTGCAGCACAATGCCATTAGTCTTCGATTGGCCCTTCTCCAACTGCTCAAGGATGCTTGGAGCCATTATGCGAGATATGAAATCGGCAGAGAGACGGAATTTTTGCAATCGATTGTCCTCCATATTGTTGTTGGCTTCACCCTCCGTGTCTTTATCCTGATGATGTTTTTTGCCCTGGTTGGTGTTGCAGTAAGGACAGCGACACTGGGTGTTTCCCACCACATGCCATCCCTCTGTTTCTTTTTCATCGGCTGGAGTCAGAGGCTGAAGCTTAGCGCCTGGTAGCAAACGGAATTTGACATTGTTGTCTCCCCTCATATTCTTCTTATTAGACAGGCCGAAGATAGCATACTTCTTAATTGAATTATCATCATTTTCCGCGATGTCGAGATCAAACATATCGCTATCGTCGGTAGCGATAGGCTCGTAAGTCCAATTCTCTATATTGACCATTGCAAGGGCAACATACTCACCACAATGCTTGCATCGGCCCAATTCCAACAAGGGGGGCTCTTCTACTGGAACGGTACTTTTTTCTTTTTCGTCTATTTTCTTGCCAACGGCGTTCTCTGTATAAATTTTGAACGAACCGTCGGTGAACTCATTCAGACGGACGAACAGACCATTGTTGGGTACACGATAGAAATAATGTACCTTCAATTTCATATCCGGCACCTTTTTGCCTGCTACCTTATATTGTTCCTCCTCACGCTGACACATTTCGTCGAGCCATCGGAGCTTCTCGCTGATCGAAGCTTCCTGTGGATAGAGTTCTTCTAACGTGATATAGTCTGCTTTGAAAATTTTTCTCCAACGTTCTTCATCTTCTCCTTGAGGGATCTCCGTTTCACCGGTGCGAGTGCCGTCAACTACTTCCACTTGGTCAATTCTGAGACCGGTAATGCCGGCGATAAACTCTTTCAGTTCACTTTCCTCCTTCCCTTTGTCTTCGCCATTACCGAATGTGGCCGATGATGTGGCGAATCGAACATCTTGTGCATCAACCTTAAAAGCCAGAAGCACACGTCGGAGTAGCATGGCCAACTCTGCTGCACCTGCTCCTGTATAAGAGTGAGTTTCATCGATGGCCACCCAACGAAGGCTTTGCTTACTTGCCACAATAAGTTTAGAGTCTGCACCACGCAGGAGAATGTACTCCAGCATGGTTGGGTTCGTCAGTACAATATGAGGAGGATTGTTGCGTACATCCTTGCGCGTATATATCATGTGAGGAAACTTCACATTTTTCAATTCATAGTATCCCTCTTTATTGGGATCGGGTTTTACGAGCTCATACTTACCACCAGTTACCTGCTCGATACGCTTGCGCAACCTCTCTGCATCCTCGGACTTATCGGTATTCTTAGGTTCCAACTCCGGAAGGTCGCTGTTATACACTGTATAGGTCAGATGAGTACCAGTCGTAGCTTCGGCTGTTGATAGCAATTCCTCCAAACGCTCTTTTTGATCTTCCATCAAGGCGTTAAGAGGATAGAGAAATAGAGCTTGAATCTCTCCAGGGAGCGCATTAAGTGAGAGGTCATGAATCAATGGCATCATAAAACACTCCGTTTTACCGGAACCTGTGCCGGTGGTTACCACAATTGACTTTGGCTTGTTATCTGCCGTTCTTTGATTCAATAACATATCCCAGCACTTATACTGATGCTCGTAAGGAGCGTATGGGAAGTTCCAAAGCTTACCCACCAAAGCTTTTGCTTTTTCGGCTTTTTCAGAAGACACAGGAATATAGGAATTCATACACTGAACAACAGGTACGGCATTCTTTGGAGCAAACAAATCACCTATAAGTGCTTTCATCTGCTTGATATATGAACGCTGGCTGTCGTTATTTGATTCACCGCACCACATAGCGATGAGTGCTCTTTCTACCGCTTTGCGATTGTTATTGTATAGTTCGGAAAAATTCATATATGTATAGTTTGTTATTCGTTATCAATGTAAATATTAAATTCTTGCCAGTCAAATCCTAACTCTTCACTTAGCCTAAGTAGCCCTTGCTTGTCTTCTGAAGTTAATTTATCACATCTTGCTTCAAGCAATGGCTCATAGAGATCTATGAGTATCTTATTTTTACCTAAGTCTCTTAATGGCTTCATCAGGAAGAAGTATATTCCATACTGGTTTGCCACTTCAAAACATTTCAGGATAGATTCATTGATGTCATCCCAAGCCCATGGATCGTTGTCTATGTCTATGCCAAGATTGCAACAAAGCTCTTTTGAATTACGGATATTCTGGAATATCACTCCTATATTTTTTGAGTCTACATCTTTATCAGGGGCTATAGGTACAGGTTCTGTATTTACATCGTAATTCCAGAACATAGCCTCTTTGCCTTCCCAAAAGCTATTGGCTTGTGAGTTGCCGAAGCATACCAAAAGACTGTTGGGGGACATAGCATCGAGCATTTTACCCAAATACTTGTTGTCCATACGCCAGGCATTGAGTGCAGCTTCGCCAATGGACGGATTACCGGCAATGTTGATGAAGTCCTGAGTATAAATGTTGCCTAGGTTCCTGCACTCGTAGGCTTGATAGCCTTTTCGGCTGAAATCATTGAGTTGCACTCTGTCTTTGAATATATAAGGCAGATAGAGTTTTTCGTCTTCATTCAGATACCGGATAATATTGCCATCAAGCATTACTTCCTTCACGAGAGTAGGACGATAAACATCTATCACATAATAGCTTTGACCTTCACCATATTTGATGGGTAGAGTAGGGGACAGTATCTTACCATCCATTGAGATATGATCCTGACAAGTTGCTATACTTCTATCAAAAGTTCTATAACGGATGACTGTCGAATCGAAGTCCCGATTTATTGGGCATTCTTTGTCTAGTCTTGGAAGATAGACGGCAGTAAACAATAATGGCTTACCCTTTACGGTTACACGAAGGATTACCTCACCGTAAGGCGGTTCGTCAATGGCTGTCCATTCTGTATATCTTCCATTCTGTAGTTTATACTCTATCCGCTCTGCCATAGTGTCCATGTCCGGCCGGGCATTAAGTATGTCATCCTTGGTTGAAAAATGGCGTACAATTATATCCTCCCATCCAAATATCAGAGGAAGTTCATCAGTTTCGTAATCTTCACTGATGTTCGTATCGTCAATATAGAAATGTTTCACCTTGCCGCCACCTAAATAGCGGATAGTATCTGTATATAGCTTTGTAGTTACCTGGTCATATCCTATGCGGTTATAGAGACATAATTCACGCCTCCTTTCGTCATAGAAAGATACGGAATCGTAAATATAAATCCAGTTCCAGATTTCGGTAGTGCCAAACTTACGGTCGCTGAAATGCTTGCGGTACACTTCATCGGTTATCGTCTCATTCTTTAGCATGCAGCGGTTCGTGAAGAGGAGAGCCGTTTCTTTTTGAGCATTCTGAGCCGATGTCCATGTGTCTTCGTGACTGTCTGCTTTCCAGATCTGTATATATTCGGTAGTCTCTTGCGATTGAGCAAGATATTCATTACCTGTATCATCCTTTACGATGATCTCAATTTTGTTGAATTTGCTTGTAGGGATATGCTTTATCTGCACGCCTTTCTCTACACCAAATGCAACGAAGTCATTTACGCTATGGTTCAGATAGGTTATGATGGGTTTGTCCATGGTAGATGGCTCAATCACCTCATCACCATTTTTATACCTTATATATATATGTAGGTGTAGCTGCTTTTCCGGGTTTGGAACACCCCAAAGATGTACCCTGTCATAACGCAGGTATTGATGTAAGTCACCGCCCACTTCTTCCGGTTTCAATAAAATATTGAGTCGGCGAGACATGTAAGTATAGTTAGGTGAGAAGGTGACGATCCATTCAAAGCGGAACTTTACTTTCAATATCTCATCGTTCGCAGCTTTCATGGTAGCCACGAAACAGTTTACATCAGAAGTTTCATTTTTTAGATCATCCTTATGGAAAGGCATCTGACCGTTCAGTATTTCCTTTATGTATTCATAAAGGGAGTGTTGGCGCTTGATGCTTTCGCGGAAGGCGATAGCTCTAGAAGCTTCATCAAGATTTTCGAGGGTATAGCTTTCGCCATGATAGATGCGGCAAAGTCCCTTGAGGAACTTCATGTTGTCGTTTCTGCTGAGCTCATGTTTAATTGCTAGTCCGCCCAGTACATAGATGGAATACAGCCAACGCTTGTTGCTGCTGTCATCCTTGTACAGATAGAGTTTCTTGTTGATGCCGGCATTTGTCCAAAGGGTTTCTAGGTCAAGATTTGCAACAAGCTCACTTTTGTTCCCACCCCGGTATCTGCGCTTGTACCACTCTGCCATATAGACAATAGTGATCAAAGCGTTCTCCCGCCTGGCTAAAGCGGAAACGCCGTCAGCAGACGAAATAGCCCACAGACAGACTTCCAGTTCCTTGAAATCTGTTTCGGACAATCTCAGCTGCCAAACGTACGGTTTGCTGATGTCTAGTGATGCTATCTTGTCTTCGAGCGATTTTGTCAGCCTTCTTTCCATATTTTTATCGTTTTCTTTTCTCCCTTGTATGCTTCGCGCAGGTCGCGAAGCGGATACTCGCTGTCATTGATGTGGTGAATCATAGAGTGGCAGTTGGAACAAAGAGGTATAAGATTGTCAACAAAGTTTTCGGGCACGCCATCTGTTTCATAGCTTGAGATGGGTTTCAGATGGTGAACTTCAATGAAGTTTGTACCTAGTTTTTTACCATAAACGGTGGCAAAGTCCATGCCGCAACACTGGCACTGGTAGCCATACTTGTCCAGACACTGCTGGCGAAGCTGAGGATTGCGGTACACTATATCCATTTCCTTCAGAAGATGTCTGCGTTCCCCTTCTGTCTCCTCTCTAAATTTGTGGGTTGGTTGTTGTTCTGAAAAAGAGGGCGGAGTAATGCCTGGATAGGGTGCGTAACTTTCTGTATTGATTTTGCATTTATACAGATTCTTGAATGCTTTTGATTCCAGAAACTGTGAGTAGGTTTTCAGATGGATAGAGTACATCAGTCCTGTTTCCTCATCAAGAGCAGCCATTTTCCTATTGATTGCAATCTTGTCGCGTACCCGGTCGTAGAAGTTATGGTCGAGACACTCGTAAATGCCTGAAAAGTTTGCCGAGTCATACTTACGGATGAATGTTGCTAGCTCTGTTTCGGTGAAGTTGGCAAAAGCTTCTGCATCGGCTTTTCTCTTTAGAAACTCCTGTATATATGCCTTGCGAATGGATTCGGACGTAGGTGTAATCTGTTTCTTTGCCATTTGTTTTTTGCTTTTTAGATAATAAGTCCAGTACTCCTGTGAAAGTGCTGTAGTATTTTCGCAGGAGTACCATAGTACTTATTCGAGAGTACTGCGATACTTATTTGAAATTACTGAATTAGTCATACCAGTTTAGATTCTTTTCGTAATGGTCGAATTTCAAATCTTCGGTTACTCCCGATTGCTTCAAGGCTTGTTGTACTATCGCTTGCTCTTTGGGGGATAGAACTGTTTCCCCTCTTCTCCGCTCAAAGTATGGATTGCGACCAAACTTACCTATCAGTCTGTTCATGAAGTTCAGGTATTGTTCCGGGAATATTTGCTTTTGGAAGTTGGTGAAACCTCGTACGTATGTGATAGGCTTGTTGTCGCGATAGTAACTGCATGTTTCGTTCTTGTTGCACCTGTTGGGGTTGATTAAATGAATATATTCTTTATTCTCCAGCATGGTAGCATACACTATCTGGTGCAAGCATGTGGCTGCCATTGGGCAGTCACTATACCCGCAAATCGGGTAATTAGTGGGTATGGATGTATAAAATTTATTTAGCATTATTCCATGGGTTTAATCAAAGATTCAATGTATTCACGCTCAAATAAGTCCAGTTCATATTTTCCATAAAGTTCTTTATCTGTCCATGGTTTTGAGAAATCTTGAAGTGGGACAAATTGGAAGACATCTCTTGGGTTATCTTGGGTCTTTTTCTTAATAGAGACCATGTATCTGAAGAATCTAGATTTTATATACCTTATTATATTGTAACATTCTTCTTGAGAGAAATTGTGAGTTTCCGCATTATATCCGATAACCAAATATGTGTATGAACAAACACTATTTGGCTCTCCATAAAATGGACTACCTAATACAATAGCATCTGTACCTGAACCACCAGATTTTGGAATATATATTTTATGAAGAGGTATTGTTGAATGGCTTTTGGGTACATCTGATTCTTTTATCCAACCATAGCCTGTGGCTTCTAACTTCTTATTTACATATAATTTGATATTGTGATTCTCATCTTTTTGTTTTGAATATCCTGTCCAGTTTGAACTTAGAAGTTTTCCTTTATCAAAATAGTGTTTTGGACTTACCATGGATACAAAATTATTGCCATTGAAATAATTACCTTCCACAGCCATCACTTTATTGATAATACGAATAGCCATAGAGTCTCGTATGACAACTCCAGAGTTAATGGGGTCCAAGTAAGTATCAATGGTAATGTTATTACCATTTTGGTGAAGTGTGTATTGGCATTCTCCGGTATAATCAGGCTTGAACAAAAAATAGTTTATACCACCTTTGATTTCTACATTATCGAAACATTCTGTAGCATTCAGATAATCATGCATCTTTATGAAATGATTTCCTTGAAGCATTTTGTCTACCCAAGTGTTAGTAATGCCTTGACCAACCCTTGTCATCCATCTGCTTGGAGTGATTAAAGAAATATATGAAGCACTAGTGTTAGCTGCCAAATCAATAAAGTGAGGATATAAAGCACTGGCAAAAGCTCCATTATTTACTGTCTTTTCAGAAGATTTCTTTTCTTGATATGGAGGATTTCCCACTACAACATTAAATTCATTTCTTGTTTACTTGTATTGCCCTTCCAAAATCCAACAGACTTTAGCTCTTTGATAAGTCTTTCCTGATCATTGGAGGCGCGTTCGATTAATTGTTTATTCTTAATATTTGCTTTTCTCTCTACGTCGCGGAAGCCAAAGAGGGTGCGGCGAGTAATACCTACTGCCATAGGGGTATTACAGATAACATAGATGTTGTCCTTCACAATGTCGTCCCAAACCACCTGCTCTTCCTGAACGCTGACACTTTCTATATCTATGCATTCTGCTTTGACGTACTCATCTAAGCGACGGCGATAGAGAGAATAGGTGATATAAAGAGGGTATAGACCGGTCTTGGAGTTAATCTCCAGTATCTTGGTCTGTACTTCACCGGCCAAATCTACATTGTCGAATAGCTGACTGGTTACATTGCCTTGATCTACAAAACGAGGCTTTTCAAGCAAGCCGGTCTTCTCGTCGAATGTTTCATCATAGAAACACCAGCCACCAATGGTGTCGCTCATGTGCATGTTTACTACACGCCATGGTGTTAAGACGGTTTCCTTATCGGGATTACGGAAGTAAGAGAATATTTCGGTTATCTGCCTGATACGTTCATCTACGTGCATAAAGTCGGCTTCGCGTGTCAGGGCTCGATATTTCTTGCCTGCCTCTTCGAAGCGGGTTGCATTGAAGCACTTCCTGATTTTGTTGAAGTCCTCTTTTGTAATACCCTTTGGCATGAACTCTGCCCACGATTCTTCCTTAATTTTGCGGGTGAAGTTGTCCACGGTGATGTTTTCCTTAGTGTCTCCGGCATCGGCTCCACCATACATCAAGAGAGGAATGCGCAGGGCGATGCCACGGATGTTGGTTATACGTTTTCGGAATTCTTCGCGTTCTTCCTTGGCTTTCTCACAACGGGCTATTCTTTCTGCTTCCTGGCGCAGCCATTCTTCGCGCTGTTCTTCTGACCAAGACTCCCATTGTTTTTGGAACTCTTCATCCTTTTCGGCTTTCTTTTTTGCTCTGTCAGCAGCTTCGGCTTTTTTCTGACGGATTTTCTCCTCCCAAGCTGCACGTTGTTCTTCTGTCATGTGGCTGAGGTCAATGACTTCTTGGGTTTCTTTGCGTTTCTCGTCAGGAGCCTGACCTCCATTCGCACCAATTTGATTGAGAATCTCCGGATTAACCTTATTGAGTTCCTCCTGGTTGTAGAGACATAGGTCATCAAATCCCTTACGTACCAGACGGTCGATAAAAACATTCTCCAGCTGCTTGTAGATAGAGTTGACGTCCATCTGGCTCATCTTTCCTCCATCCATGGAGATAACCGGGCAGAGCTCTATGAAGTCACGAACAGTTTCCTTGTCGCGCATCTCCTGAGTCTTCTCTTCTTCATACTCCTGCTGTTTCTTCTCCTTAGTCTTGGCCATTGATGAAAACTTGGCAGTCTCGGCTACAATCTTTAGTGTTCGGTCGGGGGCAAAGTCGAAAACATAGCACTCTGTTTTCATCTTGCCTTCGGGAGTCTTGTAGGGCGACTGCACACGGAAGATGGTTTGCATATAGGTGGCCGCTCGATCTCCGCCTTTGAGATAAAAGACAGCAGTCCATGGAGCTACGGTAACACCAGTAGTGAGTCGGCCGCACGAAACAGTGATAGTTGATGTTTTTTCCGGCAAATCACCTATGGTATTAAGTACCTTATCGAGTGCATTCTCGTTTTGTTCGTCCGAATCATTCTTACCGGCTACATTTACCACTTTGAATCGCTTGAATGTAGGATGTTCATTGAGTAACTGTTCTAATGCTGCAGCTTCATTGACATGAGAAACTACCCAAAGAGTATGGCGGAACATCTGACGATATTCCGTAGTTGAGAAGGGAAAGTTGTTCTCGGCATCTTTAGTGCAGAGAAGATTCAGGAACTTCAAGACATCGGCTTCGTGTACGAACCTACCCTCGGCTCCAACCGGCATTGAAGCCTTGTCTGCTTTCGGATTCCCTGTCCATGTGCGGAAAAATTCAGGAAACGAGAATACACCAGTCTGATCAAGGACATTATCTATATTCTTAGTAATGTCGTATGTGAAGATGTTCATCTTGGGCAGTTCGGCGTATGGGTTTTTCTTATTAGGATGTTCCAAAGACCATTTCAACTTGGCCTGCTGTTCGGCAATATAATCCCATGTGTAGATTTCGTCCTCATTGAAGTCTTCATACAAATTGAATGGAGTACCGGAAAGATAGAGCATCTTGGTCTTATCCTTCTTCAGAAAATTCTCGATTACACCTTTGCCCAGTGATGTGCGAGTGCCTTCATGAGCCTCGTCAATAATGATAAGATCCCAATCTGCACTAAGTATATCGGCTTTTAGTTTTTCGTTCTCATTGGTAGCAGAATGTCTTGAGGTATCTCCTTGCTTGTTTTTATTTTTTGCTTGAGTATTGGAGTTGACCAACTCTGAGAGACGTATATACTGCATTGAAACGAAGAAAGCATAATGATTGCCTTCTGCCTTAATAAATTTTTCCAAGTCATAGAAGTTTTTTCCTTCGTTCTCATTATCTGAACGCTTACCAAAATCATATGCTTTGTGTATGTCTGAATTGCCTTGTACTTTTGGAGCTGAATTTTTTGTGCCTACTACTTGGCCGAATGCTTCCAGCCAACTGTCACCAACGACAGGGCGATGCGTGATGATGAGTGTACGTTTTACGTTCAGTTCACGCATAAGCTGCATGGCACAGATGGTTTTACCAAAACGCATCTTGGCGTTCCAGAGATACTGGCGATATTCAGTAAGAACGGCATACTGATATTCCCCTTTTCTTCCACTTCTTTTACAGAAATGCTCCTTCGCATGGTCGATTGCATCCCTTTGTTCAGAACGAAGATTTATCTGGTCGTCAGAAAACAGACTATCTTGCATGCCAGTCTGAATATCTTCGAGTGTTGAGTACATTACCATAGATATATGTTATTTTAATTATTCTTGTTTACTAATGATTCAAAGGTGTATTTGGGAGCACTCAGGTCATGAAAGTCCTTTGAATTGAGTGTGGCTTTCTGAATGTTGATTCCATCGAGAAAGTCCTTGACCAAACAGAAACGTTCATGTGGGAGAGGCTCGTGTCTGTTTTCCGGTGCGCTCCAATCCTCAATAATATCGAAAAGGGAGGGACCAGAATCTGTCTGTGGCTTGTTCTCAATATATGGCTCATGGCCTGGCAGACCGAACTTCAGTCCATCCATCTGCCACACATTCCATGATATAATGTAAGCTACTCCAGGCATCATGCGCATTTTGTTCTGGTTGAATTTCTTCTCACCGAATTGAGCTATGTAATGCTCCTCAAAAGTAAAGAAGAGGGCTTCGCGTGCAAGAAGCAGGTTGTCGCCCTGCCACTCAAAACCATATGTAGAACGAAGAGCGATCTTTGCCCACAGAATCCATTCCTTCGAATCCCTGGCATTCTCTGACACAATGCGGAGCTTGCGGTCGAGCATACCAATGCGGTATTTCACGTCGTCGTTATACTCACCGGTAACGGCATCGTATCGGTTACAGAGGTAAGGAGCCTCACCACAAGTAATCTCCAAACGCATATCCGCTACATAGTCTTTCCATGTTTTACCTTCAGGAAATTCTATCTTCTCTTCGTTGTTAATCCACTTCTGAGGATCCTCAGGATCGGGAGAATTGAATAGCCCCTCCTTTCGACTAAACCAAGCTTCGTCAATGAGATTATTCTGTGCATTGCAAATCCAGGCAGGGGTGAACACTTCAGCCTTATCTTTAGCACGCTGTGTCTGTTCTTCCTTTGACTTGACTGCACGAGGGCGGATAATCTCTTGATACTTATTCTTATCCTCCGGATTTTGCTTGACAATCTCATCAAACTGTTCTTTGGTTACAACAGTATTTTCATCAGAAATATAGGACGTAATTTTGTCGAGAGTAATTGGGGCAAAAAAGGTGAAATCATCTCCCAAATCGGCATACGAGTCGGTTGCCCAGTAGATATTCTGCTGGGTGGTATGATCCTTCAGTAGGTTCATACAAACCTTTTCTCCATAACTGACGAGAAGTTGGTTTTCACTTATATTTGTATCTTTTATCATATAATTGTATGCAAAGTTATGGCTCTATTGAGCAGCCTTTCTGCACAGTAGAATATTTTATTAATATCCCCTCTAACTTTTCTGTTATTTGCTTTCTCAACCATTGCGGTTTAAGTACTTCCATCTGGTTACCGTAGGGAAAAATGCAGGATTCGAGTTCTTTATTCGGACGAACCACGAGCTTGATGACGTGTGTTTTGGGGCCATCAACTACCTGGTGAGAGGTGAATGGTTTTGTTGACAACGTATGGGTTATTTGTTGGGTTTAACTGGACCTGCATCATTAAGACGGACAAGGTCGTTCATGTCACATTTGAGACAACGGGCTATCTTAATCAAATTCTCTAAGGTTGGTTTCGAAGTATTGGTTATCCACTTCGAAATAGTTGCGGGGGCTTTTCCGAGTATTTTAACCAGTTTCTTGTTGGTAAGCATGCGTTCTGCAAGCATCACTTTGATATGGTTTAAAGGTAGTTTCTCCATGCTTCTTAGCTATTAATTTATTGTATATCGCAAAATTATAGTATTTTCTGAGAAAAGTACACTACTTTCGTTGAATTATCACGCAATAAGCAAAATAATTGATGATTTCATCAAGAAAATGGATATTACTTTGTATTTTTACAAAACGGAGTTTTTCCTGTTTGTGTAGTAAATAAAATATTGAATTGTGAAAAAGAACAACATCCATACAGAAGAACTATATTGAAAGACAGACGGTAGGACGGAAAATTTAATTATTCGTGTGATGTAAATATGGAGAGGTCTTGATATGATAGGAGCAATAATCGGTAACTTGGTAGCATGGGCGTATGAATATGTAAAGAGGTGCGTTTAGCTATCCTTTTGTTATATACATTAAAAATATAGAGTTTATGCCAACAAATAAAAATGCACAATTAAGATACCAAGTCCTTGACAGGTGCTTGAGCAATTGGTCAAGACGTTATTACATTGAAGACCTTGTTGAAGCATGCAATGAAGCACTGTACCAATATAATGGCGAAACCAAAGATGGAGGGGGAGTAAAGAAGCGGCAAGTACAAGAAGATTTGAAGTTCATTGAGAGTGAAGAGGGGTATGGAATGTTGATTGATGCAATTCAAAATGGTCATCGCAAGTATTACCGTTATCACAAAAAAGGCGCATCAATCAAGGAGCAACCTATCAATCAAGAGGAATTGGATTTGATACACAATGCTCTTATACTCTTAAAACGGTTCGAAGGAGTACTCCAATTTGAATGGTTGGATGATTTGGAAAAACGATTATATACCACAAGCAAACTCGGAGAAACCTTGGATTCCGTTGTTAGTTTTCAACATAATCCTTACTTGAAAGGTATGGACGCATATTACAAACCTATATTTGATTCTATTGTCAACAAAAGGGTTATTGAAATTGTATATCATCCTTTTGGCAAGTATGCAAGAACAATTATAGTTATTCCATACTACCTAAAACAGTACAATAATAGGTGGTTTCTCATTGGAAAGCATAAGGATTCTAAATACCTCTCCAATTTTGCAATAGATAGAATTGAGAGCTATAAAGAGACATCTAAGCCATACGAACCGCTTTCGGAAGATGTTGATTTCAAGGAATATTTCAGTGATATAGTGGGAGTTTCTTTAAGCAATGCTCCTGTAGAAGAGATTGTATTGAAAGTAAGCAATAAGGCTTATGGATATATTGTAACTAAACCATTACATGAATCGCAATCAGCTGTATCTATTCCTATTGGAGAAGATTATTGGCAAGTGATTCTCAAGGTCCAGAATAATTATGAACTTCGTTCCTTACTTCGTTCGTTTGGTGAGCAGATTGAAGTGATGGCTCCGGCATCGTTGCGTGAAATGATGAAAGATTCAGCAGATGCAGTGAGTAAGATGTATAATGATAGTGAATCTAAAGAATGATGTGCTATGGGAGTTAAAAGAAAGTCGTTAAAATTAAAAGTTGTGAGAATTATAACGGCACTGTCTATAACTTTGTGTAAATGAGAAAACAGGATTCAGATATTTATCTTATATCTGGATTCTGTTTTCAAATATAAGCATAAATTGGTTCAT
>OGSD01001656.1_pt1 | contig 20288 bp, 18 predicted proteins | sample 1553571 | NCBI WGS metagenome assembly OGSD01 (sample SAMEA2580072, study PRJEB22360) | human gut metagenome | biome: human gut; feature: human-associated habitat; material: faeces | place: Denmark | collected 2008/2010 | reverse complement strand
TGAGAAGAGGATAAATCAATAGAAAAGTTACGTTGACTCGGTTATAATAAAGAAAAAATATTGAATTGTAATTTACATTGTGAATATTACGGTGCGGCAGGTTCTTCCGCAATTATCCGTTTTGGCTCTTTTAGTATGATCAGATATATAGTATAATGTTTGTATTAGGATGTATGAGGAGAATTATTTATGGCAAAGTCTAATAATACATTATGCTTAGATAAATTTTACCCGGAAAGGATTTGATGATAACAGATATTGATCAGCAAAGTGATAAAATTATAATTCAGATGAAATCAACTTCAAGCAGCTGTAAATGTCCAAAGTGTAATCGTATAACACAAAAATATCATGGAACATATACTCGTAAAGTACAGGATTTACCTATTTTAGGAAAAAGTGTTCAACTTGAAATTTGTTCACATGAGTATGCATGTTTGAATGATGAATGTGGGGTTGTTTCCATTGCGGAGACTTTTGATGGATTCCTTAATAATTATAGTCGTATGACAGAAAGATGTGCTGATTTTATCTGTACATTGGCTTTTGAAACCAGTTGTGAAGGCTGCGCCCGTGTCTGCCGCACATTAGGGATAAAAACTAGTGGTGATACCGTAATACGATTACTTTTAAAAAGATATGAATCTCTTCCCCAACCGGAAGTTAGTGATGTAATAGGTGTGGATGATTTTGCATATAAAAAGCGTCATACATATGGGACTATCATAGTAAATGAAAAAACGCACGAGCCTATAACATTGTTGAATGGAAGAAATGGGGATACATTGCGGGAATGGCTTAAGAATAATAAAAATGTTAAAGTGGTTACAAGAGATAGGGCAAGTGCATATGCGAAAGTAATATCAGAAGAATTACCCGATGCAATGCAGGTAGCAGACCGATTTCATTTACATCAGAACCTACTGGAAACAATAAAAAAAGCTCTGAATCAAGAAATCCCTGCAACAATAAGTATCCCACACAATGATACATCTATCGATGCAGAAGAACATTGTAAAAAAAATCGCATCTGATGTGGATAATTATGCTGCTTTTTCAGAAAAACGTTATCAAATGATCTGCCAAATACAAAATTTTTTAAAAGAAGGCTGTAGTTACCGTGAAATTGCCAAACGTATGGGAGTAGGTCGCAACACAATTGCAAAATATCGTAAAGGTGATCCAAAAGAATTAAGTATGTATGGAATTCATCAAAGCAAACTTGATCCATTTCATGATTTTATTATAGATTGTCTTAAAGAAGGATGGAGTAAAAGCAAAACTGTAAAAGCAATATACGAAAAAGGATATTCTGGATCCAAAAGCAATGCTTTTGATTATTTGTGCAAAATAGAGCAAAAAGAAAATAAATGTTTTGAGCCACAACCATATGTCAGAACAATGACGGAGTGTTTAAAATACAAAACCGGCAGTAAGGGAAAAGATAAAGATTATATTACACGAGAAGGTGTGTTTAGGTACATGTGGATGAATACTGAACTTTCAGATAATCATAAGGAATATATTTATGAAAAGTATCCAAATATTGGGGAACTTCAATGCTGCATAAGAGAGTTTAGAAATATTTTTAAAAATCATAATGTGCCAATGCTCTATTTATTTGTTGAAAAATATAGTAAAAGTATTCTTAAACCCTTAAGAAGTTTTGCTGAGGGATTAAAAAGAGATATAGATGCAGTTGAAAATGCTGTAGCATATGATTACAGTAATGGATTTGTGGAAGGAACTAATAGCAGATTAAAAATGATAAAACGTACAATGTATGGAAGATGTGGCAGGCAGTTGCTTGAAGCAAAGTTGAGGTACATGGGATATAACAATAATAACGGATAATTGCGGAAGAACCTCAAAGTCCGGACAGGTGGCTCAGAGAGCCCCGGAATAATCACATTGAAACTCGGAGGGAACATATGAATTTTGGTGCAGTATTTGGCAGCAGTGTTCTGATTTTCTTTTTTATTTGCCTTGGAATTTTTATGCATTCGCAGATGACAGCAACGCAAAAAATGGTAGTTTTGTACTTGAGCTGTTATGTTGCGGGTTATATTGGTGTGTTTAGAAAAATATATGATGTGCTGATCGTAATTTTGATTCAGTTTATTTATACAGAATACATATCAGATGATATGAAAAAAATGGAAGTTATAAGAAAATTTCGTTTTAAACTGCTGGATTATATATATCAGTTTTGTTTTATATATAAAACATGGCTTTATATTCTGGCTGAAGTTTTGATTTCCTATAGGTTTAAGTTGATCATCGGAGAGGAATATTCTGGGATAGCGACTGTGATATCATTTGGAATCGTATGTCTTCTGATTCAGAAAATGTGTGCACCTAAATTTCAGACAAATAATATTAGTCAAATCATGGATACTTTTATGCGGTTTCCACCGTATCAGTTTCCAACAGATGTGGAAAAGGAGAAGTTTTATATTCTGTCAGATATAGAAGATAAGAGTTACTTCGCCAGAGAAAATACTTATAATGTGATTTCATTCGAATTTATTAAATATAAGATTGGAAGAGTTCGGGATTGGAATTTAAAATCTCCTCGTTCTATAAAAAAGCTGATAAAAAAAGCAGGTGTTTTTATTCAACGTTCCAAGAATATCAGAGGGTATTCAACCATTGAAATGCAGCTTTTGAGAATTATTGCAGTCAGCGGTGGATATACGCGCACGTTTAACCGTAAAATATATGAATTCTTTTATACAAAAATATTTATTACCAGTTTGCGCGAATACTACAGATATCATGTTTCTGGCAGAGATTCTAATTTTAAATCGTATTTAATATGGGTTTATTATAATGTAGTTCCTGTAACATTGTGGAGACATAGATATTCATCAATCAGGGATGTATTCAACTGTTCTGTAGACAAATGGACGATGGAACAGCTTTTTGTTGTAATTTTAGCATTAAGTGGAAGATCAGTGTATGGAAATACCATGGAAAATTATAGATGGGTAATTGATAAATATCAAATGAGTATACAGGACATTTATGAATATGCTGACAGGGGACTTAGTGAAATGAGGAATGAGGTTGAATTTTCGTTTACAAGATGGGATGGACATATGATGGATTATTATGAAACGAATAAACTGCATCGTTTGTTGGACGAAAATAAAGAAGATGGATGGAACATCAAGACAGATTATAATAATAATGAATATCTGATTACATTAACAATGAAAGAACCTGTACATTTGATCAATATAGAGGAATATATTAAAAAAGTTGAATGGAATACGGAAGGGGAGTATACTCATTCATTTGGTTGATACAATGCGGGGAGCAGCCCTCAGTAACTGTGTAGGGATGGCAGGGGAAATTTTGATTTCAATATGGGCCATGACCTTGATATTAAACCGATAGCAAAAAGTCAGTAGCACTTTTAGAATTGGGTGGATGTATACCCGTTTTATGCGAATATAAAGAAAGAAGGATGAAGTTATAGAAGAACATGGAATGGTATCAATTGATGAAATTATGAAAAGAACTGGAAAAAGCAGAAAGATTGTAGTTAGAGAATTGCAAGTTGATTATACAAGAGTATCGTACGAAGCTTTGGTAGATGGACAGATTTGTTGATGAAAATGAATTTTGTGCGGTAACACCGCAAATCTGGCAGATTGGAAACAATGTTAATCCTATAGCTATCGTGAGCAATACGCTCAATGATCGCATCCGCTAAGGGGACTGTCATCTTATGATGCCAGTAAAAAAATAGCACAGTACCTTAATGATTTAAACTGAGAAAACGATTGGCTCGTGTTGAAATATTTATGTGAAATAAAATTAGAATAGGGAATAGACATAATAATTCCGGGATTATAATAAGGCGGTATTAGAAGAGTTGAAAGAGTATGCGGTAAAACACGGGTACCTTGACAATATTGTATGTCGAACATATCTGAAACTTCAAATTGTATTTTGATTATTTATCCGTTATACTAAAAATAATACTGATAAGTTGAAGTTATTATCTTTGAAAGGAAACAAAATATAAATGAGATTAATATAAAATCATTTAGAGGGATTAGTAATGATTAGATGAAAGAAAAAGAGAAAACAGGGGTGGGAGAAATGTCTGAAGCATTAAAGCTGCCGGTTGGAATTGAAAATTTCCGGGAAATTCGAGAGAATGGATTTTATTATATTGACAAAACGAAATTGATTGAACAGCTTCTTGAACAATGGGGAAAGGTGAGTCTTTTTACCAGGCCCCGGCGTTTTGGAAAGACTCTTAATATGAGTATGCTTCGATGTTTCTTTGAAATAGGAACAGACGGAGCATTGTTTGATGATCTTTATATTTCAAAGAACACGAAACTTTGTGAAAAGTATCTGGGAAAGTATCCTGTAGTATTTCTTTCACTTAAAAATGTGGATGGGTTGACATTCGAAGAAGCCAAATATAAATTAATGGAATTAATTGGAATGGAAGCAGAGCGTTTTTCATTTCTTATGAACAGCGAAAAATTATCAGAGAATGATAAGAATAAATATCATGTACTGACTCAGATGCTTGAAGGTCAGTATTCAATACCTGACGGAAGTCTTACTTCTTCTTTGCAGACATTGTCTCAGCTACTGGAAAAATATTATGGACAAAAAGTGATTATTTTGATTGATGAGTACGATGTACCGTTGGATAAGGCTTTCCAGCATGGCTATTACAGAGAGATGGTTGCGCTTATCCGTGGCCTTTTTGGACAGGCACTAAAGACAAATGATTCTTTGCTGTTTGCAGTTTTGACAGGCTGCCTTCGCGTTTCGAAAGAGAGCATTTTTACAGGGTTGAATAATTTTAAAGTGCTTTCTATTACAGATGCCCGTTTTGATGAACAGTTTGGTTTTACAGAAGAGGAAGTACAGAATCTTCTGGAGTTTTATCATTTGAAAGATCATTTGTATGAGACAAAAGAGTGGTATGATGGTTATCATTTTGGGAATACAGATGTTTATTGTCCCTGGGATGTGATCAATCATGTGGATCGGTTGAATGGGGAGCCTGGAGCGCGTCCGCAGACATACTGGATCAATACCAGTGGAAATGATCTTGTCAAACGATTCATTGATAATGCGAATAAGACAACAAGAGATGAAATTGAACGGCTGGTTGCCGGAGAAGCAATTGAGAAAATGGTTCGCCTGGAACTGACATATGATGAAATAGATAATAGTATTGATAATATGTGGAGTGTTTTATTTACCACTGGATATCTGACGCAGACTGGAATGACAGAGCAGGGAGCGTATAAACTGGTAATTCCTAATAAAGAAGTCAGAGAAGTATACAAATTTCAGATACAGGAGTGGTTTAAAAAATCAGTTTTCAGTAATACAGAGCAGCTGACTGCTTTTTGGAATGGAGTGGAAGAGGGAAATACAGAAGCAATTGAAAAGTATCTGAACCGTATACTTAGCAATTCCATAAGTGTTTTTGACACAAAGGCGCCAGATAAAGAAAGCTCTTACCATACACTTTTAGTTGGACTTTTGGTGGGAAATGCGAACTGGCTGGTAAAATCAAATGTGGAAGCTGGTGAAGGTTTTGCAGATATTATAGTAGAAACAGAGAATCCGGATGCAGGGATTGTTATGGAGCTGAAATATGTGAAGGTAGCATTTGAGCTGGAGAAAGCCTGTGAGAAAGCACTCGCTCAGATCAAAGACCGACGGTATGAGGAATACCTGAAAAATGATGGACGAAATAATATTTTGGTTTATGGTCTGGCGTTTTGTAAGAAGCGATGTAAGGTAATTGTGGAATCAAGGGGGATGTAATGGTATTTCGCAAGGCAGAAAAAGATGATTTTGAAAAGATAAAATCCCTGTACTGTACTTTGATTGACCGGGAGCAGAATGACCCGTCATTTCCACACTGGAAGAAGGGTATCCATCCATCTGATGAGATGATTCGGAAAAGTATTGATAAGGAAGAACTGTATGTGCTGACAGATGGTGATGAGATTGCAGCGTGTGTGATAGCAAATGGCGAAAAGGTCGATGGATATTCAGATGTGCCATGGAAAATTGATTCGGACGAGGTAATTGTTATTCATGTTCTGGCAGTTCATCCGGATCATCGTGGAAAAGGACTGGCAGGAAATTTGATGGAGAGTGTTATAGAGCTGGAAAGAAAAGCCGGAAAGAAAGCGCTGAGGCTTGATGTGATCGAGAACAATACAGCAGCGGAAGGTCTGTATCAGAAACTGGGTTTTCGGTATATCCAGACAAAGACACTTTTTTATGAGGTGGTTGGCGAGATGACCTTCAAAATGTATGAGCTGGTTTTGTGATCTATGGGTGAGAAAAGAGCGTATAAACCAAGAAGGCCTGGCGGTGGCCGCAGGAAATCAAAGCCGAAGTATGATGCCGGAAAGATCCTGAGGGAACTGATGGATCCGGCTGTTGAGCTTTATGAAGCGGGGATGTCTTTGCAGGCTATTGCAGATGAGCTGGGGCTGAACCCGATCAAGGTTCGGAAGCTGCTTATCACGGCTGGTGTGTATGTATCGGATGTGGCGGAGAAGGTGCAGGAGACCTTTGATGATTTTAGAAAAACACAGGATCATAAAGCTGCTGTTCTTTCAACTGCAAATGCTCTTGGCCTGTCCAGGTCCTCTGTTACCTCATATCTTCCGTACAAAAAGGGTGTGTATTTCCCAGGCACAGCACCGGCAGATAAGATCAGTGTTGGAGCCGAACGGCAGCGGAGGTACAGAGCGATGAAGCGTTGGAGGAATGCTCCAACACTGGAAAAACAGTAAAAAAGACAAAAGAAAAAAGAGCCCGACGCATCAGGCTCTTTCAAGGTGTTGTCCGAAGACGACCACCGCAATTCATAGCCATAATATACCATCCGGGAAGAAATTATGCAAGAGCTTAAAAGAGAAGATTATACAAAACAAAGACTGCCGCAGGTTTCGCGCCTGCGGCATTTTGCAGTTTGTATAAAAAACACAGAAAATATATTGGAAAAAGAGCGGGAAAAGGGTATAATGTCAGAGAAAGTGTGATTGATAAAATACAGACGTTTTTTTCTGCTTTGTCAGGTCATAAATAAGTGAGGCGGAGGATGTAACAATGGAACAGCAGCATATGTTTACCAACCGGATGATCCGTAATCTTCTGGTGCCGGTAGTGCTGGAACAGATTTTGAATTCGATAATGGGAACCGCAGATACCATGATGGTCAGCAATGTGGGATCTGCGGCTCTTTCTGCGGTATCGCTGGTGGATTCCATCAATGTGCTTCTGATCCAGGCTTTTTCGGCGCTGGCAGCGGGAGGCGCCATTGTCTGCGCCCAGTATATCGGACAGAGGAATTATGAGAAGGCGAATATGTCTGCCAGGCAGGTGCTTTTTATCATCACAGCGATCTCTGTAGTGGTGTCTGCAGTCTGTCTGATCTTTCAGAAGCCGCTTTTGAGGCTGATCTTCGGTGCGGTGGATGCGGATGTTATGCGTGCATCGGAAACCTATTTCTTTTTCACGGCACTGTCATTCCCCTTTATTGCGGCTTATGATTCTGCGGCTTCGATCTTTCGTGCCCAGGAGAATACCAAGGGGCCTATGACCATCTCCATGATCTCCAATATCATGAACATTGGCGGAAACGCGGTTCTGATCTGGGTTTTCCACCTTGGTGTTGCAGGAGCGGCGATCTCCACACTGGTTTCCCGTATTTTCTGTGCAGTGGTTGTTCTCTGGCAGCTGCGTAAGGATCGTCAGCCTGTCGTTGTGAAGGATTACCTGAAGATCCGTCCGGACTGGAGCATGATCGGACGGATCCTGGGACTTGGAATCCCTTCGGGAATTGAGAACAGTATGTTTCAGCTTGGAAAGCTTGCCATCCAGTCTACGGTTTCCACTCTGGGAACAGCAGCCATCGCAGCGCAGGCAATGACCAATATCCTTGAAAACCTGAATGGTATCGCGGCCATCGGAGTAGGTGTGGGCCTGATGACCATCGTAGGCCAGTGTCTTGGTGCCGGCCGCAAGGATGAGGCGGTCTATTACATAAAAAAACTCTGCGTCATTGCAGAGGCAGTTATTATCGTAAGCTGTCTGATCGTGTATGTTTTGGTCAGACCGGTGACGATCCTTGGCGGAATGGAGCGTACCAGTGCAGAAATGTGCATCCACATGATCACATGGATCACCATCGTAAAGCCTGTGGTATGGACAATGGCGTTCGTGCCGGGGTATGGTCTTCGTGCGGCCGGTGATGTGAAGTTTTCCATGATCACATCCTGTTGTACCATGTGGGCATGCAGGTTCTGTCTCTGTGTTTTCCTGATCCGTGTCCTGGGCTTCGGGCCTATGGGTGTCTGGATCGGAATGTTTGCAGACTGGACTGTTCGTGGGATCATTTTTACCTGGCGTTTCCACAGCCGCAAATGGCTGGAGCACAAGGTAATCTGAAAAGGAGGGCATCGTATATATGAAGAATGGACTGGAAGACCAGTATGTCATAAAAAACAACAAGCGCCTCCGTTATGGCTACACAACAGGCTCCTGTGCAGCCGGGGCAGCCAGGGGTGCAGTCCGGATGCTGCTTTCGGGAGAGACTCTTTCCGAGGTAGAGCTTGATACCCCAAAGGGGATCACCCTTACATTACAGCTTCACGATATTACCCGGGGCGAAACCTATGTTTCCTGTGCGGTACAGAAGGATGCAGGGGATGATCCGGATACCACCAACGGGATCCTGGTCTATGTAAAAGCGGAGAAGTTTTCTATCTCAGCGGCAGAACAGGCCGGGCAGCAGCAGAAAACAGAGAAATCTCGGCCTCAGATCATCCTGGACGGAGGGATCGGTGTGGGGCGTGTCACCAAGCCGGGACTTTCCCAGAACGTGGGCGAGGCGGCGATCAATCCGGTTCCCAGAGCCATGATCCTGCGGGAAGCCGAAGAGGCGGCCCAGGAATATGACTACGAGGGCGGTCTGAAGCTTACCGTATCCGTCCCTCAGGGGGAGGAGATCGCGAAGAGAACCTTTAATCCCCGTCTTGGCATTCTTGGCGGGATCTCCATACTTGGAACCAGCGGGATCGTAGAGCCCATGAGTGAGAAGGCTCTGATCGAAAGCATCCATGTGGAGATGAAGCAGCATTTCTGCCAGGGAGAAAACTATATCCTGGTGACACCGGGGAATTACGGTGCGGATTATCTCAGGGAGCATATGTCCATTCCCTTTGAGAACAATATCAAGTGCAGCAATTATGTAGGGGAGACCATTGACATGGCCATTGATATGGGCGTAAAGGGCATTCTTTTTGTGGCTCATATCGGTAAGTTTGTAAAGGTTGCCGCCGGGATCATGAATACCCATTCCCACTGTGCTGACGGAAGGATGGAGGTTCTCTGTGCAAGTGCCATCCGTGCAGGGGGCTCTCTGGAATGTGCCAGAGAGATCCTGGAGGCGGGGACTACCGATGAGGCGCTGGCTGTTCTTGACAGCTATGGTATCCTGAAAGAGACTATGGCTGTGGTCATGGAGAAGATCCAGTTTTATCTGGACCACAGATCCTATGAGCAGATCCTTCTGGGTGCTGTGGTGTTTTCCAATGTATACGGACTGCTGGGGCAGACCCGGGATGCAGAGGAGCTGATCCATAAGATACAGGAGCAGGCAGTCGGGGTGGATGATATTTCATGCGTGAAACCCTGATCCGGATGGAGATTTTTGATCCGGGGACAAAATTTGATATAAATAACAGACAGGTTTTATCCTGTCTGGAAAATATAGTTAGGAGGAAAGAAATATGGCAGGTAAATTATATGGTGTAGGTGTAGGACCGGGAGATCCGGAGCTTCTTACCTTAAAAGCACTTCGTCTTGTAAAGGAGGCAGAGGTGATCGCACTTCCGGGACAGGTTCCGGAGGATACGGTAGCGTTTAAGATCGTGGAGGGGGCTTATCCGGAGCTTGGAAAGAAGGAGCTTCTTGCAGTTCCTTTTCCAATGTCCAAGGATCCTGAGGTGCTGAAAAGCTATCACGATGCAGGAGCAGAAAAAGTCAAGGCTGTCCTGGACCAGGGGAAAGACGTGGTATTTCTCACACTGGGAGATCCTACCGTGTATTCCACATATCTCTATATCCATCACAGACTTGTGGCGCAGGGCTATGAGACGGAGATCGTTTGTGGCATCACATCCTTCTGTGCAGTTTCCGCCCGTCTGAACACCGGACTTGTGGAGAAGGCAGAGCCTCTTCACGTGATCCCGGCTTCCTATCAGATCGAGGATGCGCTGAAGCTTTCCGGTACCAAGGTCCTTATGAAGGCCGGAAAGAAGATGAAGGATGTGAAGGCGGAGCTGCTTTCCCAGGGGGCAGAGGCCATGATGATCGAAAACTGCGGAATGCCGGATGAAAAGATCTACCGGACCGTGGAGGAGATCCCTGAGGATGCAGGATATTATTCCCTGATCATTATCAAAGAAAACAAAGACAGAAGAGAGGAATAGATTATGGTACATTTTGTAGGAGCAGGTCCGGGAGCACCGGATCTTATCACAGTAAGAGGTAAACAGTATCTAGAAGAGGCAGATGTGATCATCTATGCGGGATCTCTTGTAAATCCCCAGCTTCTGGAGTATTCCAAGGATGTGTGCACCATCCATAACAGTGCAAAGATGACCCTTGAGGAAGTGATTTCTGTTATGGAGAGGGCAGAGGCTGAGGGTAAGATGACCGTTCGTCTCCACACCGGCGATCCATGTATCTATGGTGCGATCCGTGAGCAGATGGATATCCTGGATGAAAAGGGAATCCCCTATGATTCCTGCCCGGGTGTCAGTGCCTTCTGCGGAGCTGCATCTGCACTGAACCTGGAGTATACACTTCCGGATATTTCCCAGAGTGTGATCATCACAAGAATGGAAGGAAGGACACCGGTGCCGGCAAAAGAGAGCATTCAGTCCTTTGCCGCTCATAATGCCACTATGGTTATTTTCCTCAGTACAGGTATGCTGGAGGAGCTGAGCCGCAGACTGGTGGAGGGCGGATACCGTGAGGATACACCGGCTGCCATCGTCTACAAGGCAACCTGGCCCGATGAGAAGAAGTTTATCTGTACAGTGGGTACTCTGGCGCAGACAGCAAAAGAGAACAAGATTACAAAAACAGCGCTTATGCTGGTAGGTGATGCGGTCAATGCTGCAAGCTATGACAGATCCAAGCTGTATGATCCGGGCTTTACCACAGAGTTCCGTGAGGCTACGAAATAAAATATGAACATTTCCATCATTTGCTTCAGTATGACAGGGCTGGAGACAGGGGAAAGGCTTCAGAGGGCTCTGGAAAAAGAGGGTGAGAATGTCACCCTTGCAAAAAAGAGCCGGTACCTTCCGGATCCGATCTCTGTTTCCACCTCCCAGTGGGCAGGGGAACAGTTTCGGACAGGAAAAGAGGGCGTGATCTTTGTTGGTGCCTGCGGGATCGCAGTGCGCAGTATCGCACCTTACATTGCCGGAAAAAAGACGGATCCGGCTGTGCTGGTGATCGATGAATGCGGAAAATTTGTCATTGCTCTTCTTTCCGGACATCTGGGCGGAGCCAATGAGCTGGCTCTTCGCTGTGCCGGATATCTTAAGGCGGTGCCGGTTGTGACAACAGCCACAGATCTTCACAGCCGTTTTGCAGTGGATGTTTTTGCAAAAAAGAATGGCTGTGCTATTTTTCATATGAAGGCTGCAAAGGAGGCTTCTGCAGCCCTTCTTGCGGGAGAGAGCGTTGGCTTTTACAGTGAGTTTCCATGGGATGGAGAGCTGCCGGAGGGTCTGGTGCTTTGCGGAAAAGACGGAAGGCCCTCAGCTGCAGCGGATCCGGATAAGGGTGAGAAAGCCGGTGAGGCACCGGAAACAGGTATTGCGGTGACGATCCACAGAGGCTGCCTGCCCTTTAAAAATACAGTCCATGTGGTGCCGCCCGCTGCAGTTCTGGGAATGGGCTGCCGCAGGGGAAAGGATGCAGCCTCCATCCGGAAGGCGGCAGAGGAATGTCTGAAGGAATCGGATGTTTACAGAGAAGCACTGAGCGCTATTGCCAGTATCGATCTGAAGAAGGAAGAGGTGGGACTTCTTTCTCTGGCAGAAGCCTGGCAGCTTCCGTTTCTGACCTTTACAGAGGAAGAGCTGAAGGCAGTGCAGGGTGAATTTACCCCGTCACAATTTGTAAAAAAGATAACAGGTGTAGAGAATGTCTGTGAGAGAAGCGCGGTTCTGGGTTGCGGACAGGGTACACTGATCAGAAAAAAAACAGGCCGGGACGGTGTGACCACCGCCCTTGCAGCCGGAAATCGGAGGATACGTTTTGAGTAAGATTTATGTTGTAGGAATTGGCCCGGGTGCGTATGACCAGATGACTGGAAGAGCGATCCGTGCATTAAATGAAAGTGATGTGATCATCGGTTACACGGTGTATGTGGATCTTGTAAAGGAGTATTTTGCAGGCAAAGAGTTCATGACCACACCGATGAAAAAAGAGGTAGACCGCTGTGTACTTGCTTTTGACGAGGCAAAAAAAGGAAAAACCGTTTCCATGATCTGCAGTGGTGACGCCGGTGTTTACGGTATGGCAGGTCTGATGTATGAGGTGGGAGAAAACTATCCGGATGTGGAGTTGACTATTATCCCGGGTGTGACAGCAGCCACAGGCGGCGCCGCAGTGCTGGGTGCACCGCTGATCCATGACTTCTGCCTGATCAGCTTAAGTGATCTTCTGACTCCGTGGGAGAAGATCGAGGCAAGGCTTCTGGCAGCAGCACAGGCGGATTTTGTGGTATGCCTTTACAATCCGTCCAGCAGAAAACGTAAGGATTATCTTCAGAAGGCCTGTGATCTGATGATGAAATACAAGTCCCCGGATACTGTCTGCGGCACGGTTGCCCAGATCGCACGTGACGGCGAGACTGCACAGGTTATGACACTGAAGGAGCTCCGTGATACAGAAGTGGATATGTTTACTACCGTATTTGTGGGAAATTCACAGACTAAGAATGTAAACGGCAAGATGGTAACACCAAGGGGATATAAGAATGTATAAAGCCATTGTTTTTGCAGGGACCACCGAGGGCTATGCGCTCTGTGAGTTCCTTGCGGAAAATCATGTTCCGGTCTATGCCTGTGCAGCCACGGAATATGGCGGATCCCTTCTGAAGGAAAATGAATTTCTCCATGTCAGCGCCGGAAGGCTGAAAACCGAAGATATGGAGGAGCTTTTCCGAAGGGAAGCACCGGAGATCGTTCTGGACGCCACTCATCCCTATGCAGCAGAGGTGACAAAAAATATCCGGACTGCCTGTGAGAACGGAAGCATCCGCTATCAGCGTGTCCTTCGCCCGGAGGGGGAGAAGAACAGGGAAGCCATCTATGTGGAAAGCACGGAGAAGGCGGCAGAGCTTCTTTCCGGTACAGAGGGGAATATTTTTCTTACCACAGGAAGCAAGGAGCTGTCTAAATTTACAGTGATCCCGGATTACCAGGAGAGGCTTTTTGCCCGGGTGCTGTCCATCCCTTCTGTGATCAGCTCCTGCGCGGAGCTTGGGATCGAAGGAAAGCATCTCATCGGTATGCAGGGGCCATTTTCCACAGAGATCAACGAAGCCATGCTTCGACAGTTTCAGTGCAGCTATCTGGTCACCAAGGATACCGGTCTGGCAGGTGGATTCCCGGAAAAAATGGAGGCCTGTCAGCGCTGCGGTGTCACACCTGTGATCATCGGAAGACCTTTGCAGGAGGAGGGGCTGTCCCTGCCGGAAGCAAGGGTATTTCTGGCAAAGCTGTTCGGCCTTACCCTATCACAGAGGGTTTCTCTTGTAGGCATCGGCATGGGTGCGGAAAAAACACTGACCCTGGAAGGAAAGAAGGCCTTTGATGAGGCGGAGCTTCTGATCGGTGCAAAGCGTATGACAGATGCCGTACAGAGGCCGGGGCAGATGGTTCTCCATGAGTACCGCAGTGATAAGATCGTGGAGTATATCAAGACACATCCACAGTACCGTACCGTAGCCATTGCCCTTTCCGGCGATGTAGGCTTCTACAGCGGTGCAAGGAAGCTGATCGATCTTCTGGATGGTGATGTCCAGGTGATCTGCGGGATTTCTTCTGTTGTCTATTTTATGGCGAAGATCGGTCTTTCCTGGGATGATGCCAGGATCGTCAGCGCTCATGGAAGAGACTGCAATCTGATTGCCCTGATCCGGCATAACCCCAAGGTTTTTTCCATTCTGGGAACAGAGGATGGGGTAGCTCGTCTGGCTTCTCGTCTGGTTGCGTATGGAATGGGTGATGTGACCCTCTATGTGGGAGAAAATCTTTCCTACGAAAATGAAAAGATCTTTCATGCCAGTGCGGCAGAGCTTACAGAATACCGGGGAGATGCGTTAAGCGTGGTAACTGCGTGCAATGAAAAGGCACTACCTTTGCCCGCAGTTCACGGGATCTGTGATGAGGAATTTCTTCGTGGGAAGGCGCCTATGACAAAGGAAGAGGTGCGTACGGTTTCTTTGTCCAAGCTTCGTCTTCAGGAGGACTCTGTCTGCTATGATGTGGGAGCGGGCACAGGCTCGGTTTCTGTTGAGATGGCGCTTCGTGCTTGGAAGGGGCAGGTCTATGCCATCGAGAAAAAGGAAGATGCCCTTGCTCTTCTGAAGGAGAACAGGCGGAAATTTGCCACAGACAATCTGGAGATCGTGCCGGGTACTGCACCGGAAGCGATGGTGGCACTGCCTGTTCCGACACATGCCTTTATCGGCGGGTCCTCCGGAAACATGAACGAGATCATCCGGCTTCTTCTGGACAAAAATCCGGGAGTACGGATCGTGATCAACTGCATCACCCTGGAGACGGTGACGGAAGCCATGAATGCCATCCGAGATTTCAGCCTGACGGATGTGGATATCGTACAGCTGTCTGCGGCAAGATCTAAATCTATCGGAAGGTATCATATGATGATGGGTGAGAATCCGATCTATATCATTTCCTGCAGCGGAAGAGGGGAGGAGATTTAGGTGAAGATCCCGAGAATACTTCTTGCGGCAGGTGCCAGCGGAAGCGGAAAAACCCTGATCACCTGCGGGCTGCTTCAGGTGCTGGTGAACCGTGGCCTTAAGGTGGCTTCTTTTAAATGCGGCCCGGATTACATAGATCCTATGTTCCACAGCCGTGTGATCGGTACAAGATCCCGAAACCTGGATACGTTTTTTACAGATGGAGACAGAACCCGGTATCTTCTGGCAAAGAACGCATCGGACTGTGAGATCGCAGTGATGGAGGGAGTCATGGGGTATTATGATGGTGTAGGAGGGATCACCTCCAGAGCCAGCGCCTATGATCTGGCCTCCACCACAGATACACCGGTGATCCTGATCGTAAACAGCCGTGGCATGAGTGTTTCCCTGGCTGCCTATGTAAAGGGCTTTCTGGAATACAAAAAGGACAGCCATATCTGCGGCGTGATCTTTAACCAGATGTCCCCCATGCTGTATCCCAGGATGAAGAAGCTTCTGGAAGAGGAGCTTTACGTAAAGGTACTGGGATATGTTCCGAAGGTGGAGGACTGTGTGATCGAAAGCCGTCATCTGGGGCTGGTGCTTCCGGAGGAGATCCCGGAGCTGAAAAGCCGTCTGCAGAAGCTTTCCGAGGTACTGGAGAAAACCCTGGATATCGATGGGATCCTGGAGCTTGCAGGGGAAGCACCGGAGCTTGCGGCACCGGAGACGGAAATGCTGATACAGAAGGATACTGCCTTCGGATACCGTACAGAGGAAAAGGTGCGGATCGGTGTGGCGGATGATGAAGCCTTCTGCTTTTTCTATGCGGATAATTTAAATCTTCTGGAGCAGATGGGAGCGGAGCTGGTACGTTTTTCCCCCATTCATGACAGAGAGCTTCCGGAGGATCTGGACGGGCTTCTTTTAAGCGGCGGTTACCCGGAATTAAACGGGGAGGCGCTGGAAGAAAATCAGGAAATGTGCACCCGGATTCGAGAAGCCATCCGTGACGGAATGCCCTGTCTGGCAGAGTGCGGCGGATTCATGTATCTTCATCAGGAGATGGAGGATATGGAAGGAAAGCAGCGCAGAGTCTGCGGGGTGATCCCTGGAAGGGCTTACCGGACACCGAAGCTGAACCGGTTCGGCTATATCACCCTTACGGAAAAACAGGATACCGGACTTGGTGAGATCCCGGCTCATGAATTCCATTATTTTGATTCCACAGATTGCGGAGAGGATTTTCATGCGGCAAAGCCGGCATCCAAAAGAGGATGGGATTGTATCCATGACCGGGGCAGGCTGATGGCAGGATTTCCGCATCTTTATTATTACGGAAATCCCAGGGTTCCGGCACGCTTTCTGAAGAACGCACTGGAATATAAGAAAGAACGGAGGCAGAAAAAAGATGCTGAAATATAGTCTTCCTGCACTGGTCATAGGATTTGTGCTGGATCTTCTGATCGGAGATCCCAGATGGCTTTATCATCCGATCTGTGTCATCGGCAATCTGATCGCAGTGCTGGAAAAGGTGATCCGGAAGATTTTTCCGAAAAATCACGGCGGTGAGCTGACAGGAGGCTTTCTGATCGTAGTGCTTGTCTGTCTGTTCAGCGGCGGGGTGCCGCTTCTGGTGCTTTATTATCTTTACCGGTATCTGCCGGTGGCCGGATTTGTGCTGGAGGTTTTCTGGTGCTATCAGCTTCTTGCCACCCGTTCCCTGAAGGATGAGAGTATGAAGGTTTATGACCGGCTGAAAAACGGAACTCTGGACGAGGCACGCTATGCGGTGTCCATGATCGTAGGCCGTGATACCAGAGAGCTTACGGAAACCGGCGTGACAAAGGCTGCCGTGGAAACCGTTGCGGAAAATGCATCCGACGGCGTGATCGCCCCCATGCTTTATATGGCTATCGGTGGAGTGCCGCTGATGTTTTTGTACAAGGGTATCAATACCATGGATTCCATGCTTGGATATAAAAATGACAAATATCTTTATTTCGGCCGTATTGCGGCAAAGCTGGATGATGTGGCCAATTATATCCCTGCCAGGATTTCCGGATGGCTGATGGTGGCAGGAACTGTTTTTACAGGAATGGATACAAAAAACGCGGCAAAGATCTACAAACGTGACAGGAGGAATCATGCAAGCCCCAACTCAGCCCAGACAGAGGCTGCCATGGCCGGAGCACTGGATGTACAGCTTGCGGGAAATGCATATTATTTCGGGAAATTATATGAAAAACCCACGATCGGGGATCCGATCCGCCCGGTGGAGCCGGAGGATATCAAAAGAGCTAACCGGCTGATGTACGCGGCATCCATACTGGGTGTGGTTGTATTTGGACTGCTCAGTGCGGGGATCCGGTTCGGGTTATTAAGGTAACAATAAATACAGACAGGAGAATGACCAATGACAAAACACATACATGGAGGAGACGTATATAAACATAAAGACTGCCTGGATTTTTCGGCAAATCTGAATCCTTTGGGAACACCGGAAAGTGTGAAGCAGGCCATTATCCACAGTCTGGATCATATTGCACAGTATCCCCAGGTGGGATGCGGCGTTCTCAGGGAAAGGATCGCAGAATCGGAAGGGGTAAAAGCGGAAGAGGTAATATGCGGTAACGGAGCAGCAGAAGTGATCTTTACGCTCTGTCATGCAGTAAAGCCAAAGCGGGCTCTGATCCCGGCGCCTACTTTTGCGGAATACGGACAGGCTCTGGCCAGCACTGGCTGTGAGCTGGAATATTACATGCTGACGGAAAATGACGGTTTTGTGCTCAGTGAAGCATATCTGGATATCCTCCATAAGGGACTGGATATGGCTTTCTTATGTAACCCCAACAATCCTACCGGCATGCTGATCCCCCACAGGCTTCTGAAAAGGATCCTGGAAAAATGCAGAAAGCTGGATATCCTGCTGGTGGTAGATGAATGTTTCCTCGATTTTGTAAAGGAACCGGAAAAGTATTCTCTGAAGCGTTCTCTTTCCGGGTTCAATAATCTTTTTATCCTGAAGGCATTTACAAAAAGATATGCCATGGCCGGTGTGCGGCTGGGCTATGGCCTCTGTTCTGACAGAAAGCTGATGGAAAGGATGGAGCTCTGCGTTCAGCCATGGAATGTTTCCACCATGGCCCAGGCAGCCGGGCTCCAGGCACTTACAGAGACGGAATATGTAGAGGAGGGAAGACAGCTTGTTTTTCGGGAGGCACAGTGGCTGAAGGATGAGCTGATCCGCATTGGGTATAAAGTATTTCCGTCGGAAGCAAATTATATTTTCTTTAAAGGACCGGAGGAGCTCTTTGATTTCTGTCTGCGCAAGCGGATCCTGATCCGTGACTGCAGCAATTATCCGGGTCTTACAAAGGGGTATTACCGGATCGCGGTAAAGCGCCATGAAGAAAATGTAAAACTGATCGAAGTACTTGAGGGAGGTATATTATGGCAAAAGCAATAATGGTACAGGGAACCATGTCCAATGCCGGAAAAAGTCTGCTGGCAGCAGGGCTTTGCAGAATTTTTAAGCAGGATGGCTATAAAGTGGCTCCTTTTAAATCACAGAATATGGCCCTGAATTCTTTTATTACAGAGGATGGGCTTGAAATGGGACGTGCCCAGGTCATGCAGGCAGAAGCAGCCGGGATCAAGCCATCGGTACTGATGAATCCAATTCTTCTGAAGCCAACCAATGATGTAGGTTCCCAGGTAATTGTTAACGGAGAAGTTCTTGGAACCATGAGTGCCAGAGATTATTTTAAATATAAAAAGACACTGGTTCCGGATGTAATGAAAGCTTACAATGCCCTTGCGGCAGAAAATGATATCATTGTAATCGAAGGTGCGGGAAGTCCGGCAGAGATCAATCTCAAGGATGAGGACATTGTAAACATGGGAATGGCAAAGATGGCCAAGGCGCCGGTTCTTCTTGTAGGTGACATTGACCGTGGTGGCGTTTTCGCACAGCTGATCGGTACGGTGGAACTTCTGGAAGAAGATGAAAAGGCTATGGTGAAAGGCCTGATCATCAACAAATTCCGTGGGGATAAGACCATTCTGGATCCTGGTGTTGCGATGCTGGAAGAGAGAAGCAAAATTCCGGTTGTGGGAGTGGCTCCATATTTGGATATTCAGGTAGAAGATGAGGACAGCCTTACGGAACGCTTTGACAGAAAACAGGAAGCCGGTGTGATTGATATCGCGGTGATTCGAACTCCTAGGATTTCCAATTTCACAGATTTCAATCCTTTCGAAAGCATTCCGGGCGTTTCACTTCGCTATGTGAAACATCCAAGAGATCTCCATTCTCCGGATATGATTATTCTTCCGGGAACCAAGAACACGATGGGCGATCTGATCTGGATGAGGGAAAGCGGAATGGAAGCGGCAGTTCTGAAAGAGGCTTCCAGAGGAAAGCTGATTTTTGGTGTCTGTGGTGGTTATCAGATGCTGGGAGAAACTTTAAGCGATCCTCATGGAGTGGAAGCTGGCGGAACGATCAAAGGCATGGGCCTTCTTCCAATGGATACCATATTTGCGGAAAAGAAAACAAGGACAAGGGTTCACGGACAGTTTGGACAGCTTTCCGGTGTGTTTGCACCTCTTTCCGGAGCAGAAATTGAAGGTTATGAGATCCATATGGGAGAGAGTATTCGAAAGGAAGATGCGGGTACAGCCACAAAAATTACGGACAGTGTCAGTGGTGAGACCAAAGAGGAAGGCGCTTTTTCCGGAAATGTGTGCGGAACCTATATACATGGAGTCTTTGATAAAGAGGCATCTGCAGAGGCGATTATCCGTGTGATCGGTGAGAAAAAGGGCATTGATGTGGAAAATATGACAGGAGTGGATTTTGCCGCATTTAAAGAGCAGCAGTATGATATCCTGGCGGCAGAGCTTAGAAAACATCTGGATATGAAAAAAATCTATGAGATACTGGAAAACGGGATTACGGAGGACGAATAAAAATGAAAGTTGAGCTTGAAAATGTAAAACCCATGGAGATCGAAAAAAGAAGTTTTGAGATCATTACCGAAGAATTGGGAGACACTCCTCTGATTCCGGGAACAGAGCTGATTGTAAAACGCTGTATTCATACAAGTGCGGATTTTGATTATGCAAAAAATCTCTGTTTTTCTGAGGGTGCGGTAGAAAAGGCAATGGAAGCGATCCGAAATGGTGCGTGCATTGTTACAGATACGCAGATGGCAAAAGCAGGCATCAACAAACGTGCTCTTGCGCGTTACGGCGG
>OGSD01001642.1_pt1 | contig 20434 bp, 15 predicted proteins | sample 1553571 | NCBI WGS metagenome assembly OGSD01 (sample SAMEA2580072, study PRJEB22360) | human gut metagenome | biome: human gut; feature: human-associated habitat; material: faeces | place: Denmark | collected 2008/2010 | reverse complement strand
GAATGATGTATAAATTACGAAAAATTGCCCATACTATCTCCAAAACGAAAAGGAGACTGATACAATGAAAAAAATGAAATATTTATTGGCACTTTGCCTGATGCTCGCTGCTGCAAGCGCTTTTGCAGCCTGTGGAAACAATAGTAATGTGGCTGACACCTCAATGGTTGAAAATACACAAAGAGGTGGCTCTGCCGCCGACGATGCCGGTAAAGCCGGCAAGGATATCATAGATGGCGCCGGAAATGCCGGCAAGGATGTGATAGACGGCGCAGGCGATGCCGGAAAAGATGTGATAGACGGCGCAGGCGATGCCGGAAAAGATGTGATAGACGGTGCAGGCGATGCCGGCAAGGATGTAATAGACGGCGCAAAAGATGCCGTAGATGATGCCGGAAATGCCATAAAAAAGAGTGTTGATGGTGGAAACAACAACTAACAGCTATTTATAAAAAGAAAACAGTCACTATATATGCTTCAATGGCTGCAAAAACAAAAGCACCGACAACATCGCTGATAAAATGCACACCTGATATCACACGGACACAGGCAATGATAGCTGCAAGGACTGCAAGCAAAATGCCAGTGAACCATAAAGGCGAAGCAGCAGGTGAGCATATTAAAACGGTAAATGCAATTATAAATGCAGAAAAAACGTGCCTGCTAGGAAAAGACCTGCCGTGGGTATCCTTTGGAATGACAGGCTGCATATCAAATTTTTCGTATGGGCGTGGTCTGTTTACGATATATCTGAAAACAGATACTGTAATAAAGCCGACAAGCGGAGCAATGATTGAGAGTGCAAGCATATGACCGGCTGTAAAGCACAGATACAGCACGTATACAGGGTATGTGATAAAAACTAAATAAGTGCATATTTTATTGATTAATTCAAGCTTTCGGGCTGCCCTGTTATTTTCACGGAATGGGGCAGTCATTTTTATGTATGTATTTTTTTTCATGATTATTTTCCATCGTTTAATTAAGAAATATTGTATTGTAACTGTCTAGAGTGGTGTCAACTGCCCTTGCGGTATTGCAGAGGTGTCATGCCATAGTGCTTTTTGAAGGCTCTGTTAAAATATGACAGGCTTTCAAACCCCACTTCACCGGAAATAGAAAGCACCGAGCTGTCTGAGCTTTGCAAAAGTCTCGCAGCCATGGTTAGGCGGTAGTCCTTTAAATAGTCAACAAACGATGTGCCAATGGTTTCTTTAAAATACCTCATAAAATGAGACTCGGAAAACCCGGCTACATCAGCGATATCAGCGATAGAGATTTTGTCGGCATAATTATTTTCCACATATTTGAGTACAACCTTCATCTTATCGAGCGTCTTTCTGCTTTTTAAGGGCTTTGTCAGATTACGGCATCGGTTATCAAGCACAAAAAAGAATTCGTAGAGCTTGCTTTTTATATAAAGCTGGTAGCCCTGAGGCATCGTCTTGCAAATCTCATCGCATGCATCTATTGGAGCCACGACATCCTCGTAGTATGGATATACCGGGGTAAAAACCGTCGGGACTGTAAATTTGCCGGCTAAGAGAGGTGTAAGAAAATCCTCCTTGGTGTAATCGTACTTTCCGGGAAGCAGCATCGACAGGGAAAATATGATATTTTCGTACTCCATCGATTCATCCATATATTGGTCTATAGAGTGAAGCTGTCCCGGCAGAATCAGCACAAGGCTTGGCGCAGTGACCTGGTACTCCTTAAAATCTACAGATATATGACCGCAGCCCTTCTTTATATATATAAGCTCCATGTCATCATGCCAGTGCAGCGGAACCCCGGAAAAATCAAGAGGAATAGAGCACAGGTAGGTATTGTATGGGAACGTAAGCTCCACATGTGTTTTGTCTTCGTGATAATTTTCATATTCTAATATATTCATGATGATATTTTAGCATATTATTTCTTGAAAAGCCACTAAAAATACCGAAAAATGATAGGATTGTGCAAGTTTTCGACTGTATATTGCAAGAATTGTGCAGTGTAATGGATTATACTTGATTCATCAAATGACACAAAGAAGTTAAGCACGCTAAATGAAAATTAGTTAATTTGACACATTGGCGTGTATACATGATAACAGATTTGGGAGGAAATCAAAATGGCAATCATGCAGGAAATCGAAACAAAGCTTCAGAAGGGAATCAGCGTTAGTACAGACGAGGAAGTATACTACGCATTACTTGAGCTTGTAAAAGACAAGGCAGAGAAAAAGGTTTCAAACAAAGGAAAGAAAAAGCTCTACTACATCTCAGCAGAGTTCCTTATCGGAAAGCTTTTATCAAACAACCTTATCAACTTAGGTATCTACGATGAAGTTAAAGAGACTCTTGAGAAGAACGGAAAGTCACTTGCTGAAATCGAGGAAATCGAGCTTGAGCCTTCACTTGGAAATGGCGGACTTGGACGTCTTGCAGCATGCTTCATAGATTCAATCGCAACACTCGGACTCAACGGAGACGGTGTAGGCCTCAACTACCACTACGGATTATTCAAGCAGGTATTTGAGAACAATCTCCAGAAGGAGACTCCAAACCCATGGATTACAAAGGAGAGCTGGCTTACAAAGACAGATATCACATATCCTGTAAGCTTTGGCGGATTCACAGTACAGTCAAGACTTTACGATATCGATGTAGTTGGATACAACAACCGTACAACAAAGCTTCACTTATTCGACATCGAGTCAGTTGATGAGTCAATCGTAGGCGACACAATTGATTTCGACAAGGATGATATCAAGAAGAACCTTACATTATTCTTATATCCTGATGATTCAGATGATAAAGGACGTCTCCTTCGTGTATACCAGCAGTATTTCATGGTATCAAACGCAGCAAGACTTATCCTTGCAGAGGCAGAGGCAAAGGGCTCTAATTTACATGACCTTGCTGATTATGCAGCAGTTCAGATTAACGACACACATCCATCAATGATTATTCCTGAGCTTATCCGTCTCCTTCAGGAGAAGGGTATCCTGATGGACGAGGCTATTGAGATTGTATCAAAGGTTTGTGCATACACTAACCACACAATCCTTGCAGAGGCTCTTGAGAAATGGCCAATCAGCTTCTTGGAGAAGGCAGTTCCACAGCTTATGCCAATCATCCGTGAGCTTGACAACAAGGTTCGCGCAAAGGTGGCTGATGAGAGCACATACATCATCAAGGATGGTCTTGTACACATGGCACACATGGATATTCATTTCGGATATTCTGTAAACGGTGTTGCATACCTCCACACAGAGATTTTAAAGAATACAGAGCTCAATAACTTCTACAAGTTATATCCTGAGAAGTTCAACAACAAGACAAATGGTATCACATTCCGTCGTTGGTTAATGTCTTGTAACCCGGAGCTTTCAGCATACATCACAGAGCTTATCGGTGACGGCTGGAAGAAGGATGCAAACGAGTTAGAGAAGCTTGGCAATTTCATCAATGATGACGCTGTTCTCACAAAGCTTGTTGACATCAAGAACGCAAAGAAGACAGAGCTTGCTTCTTACTTAAAGAAGACTCAGAATCTCGACGTACCTGACAATTCAATCTTTGATATCCAGGTTAAGAGACTTCACGAGTACAAGAGACAGCAGCTCAACGTGCTTTACATCATCCGTAAGTACTTTGAGATCAAGGCAGGCAAGAAGCCATCTACACCAATCACATGCTTCTTCGGTGCAAAGGCAGCTCCTGCGTATATCATTGCAAAGGATATCATCCATGCAATCCTCTGCTTACAGCAGATTATCAACAATGATCCTGAGGTAAGTCCATACCTTAAGGTATTCATGGTTGAGAACTACAACGTAACATTAGCTGAGAAATTATTCCCGGCTGCAAATATTTCAGAGCAGATTTCTCTTGCTTCTAAGGAGGCATCAGGAACAGGAAACATGAAGTTCATGCTTAACGGTGCTGTTACACTTGGAACAAGTGACGGAGCAAACGTAGAGATAGCTGAGCTTGTCGGCGATGAGAACATCTATGTATTCGGTGAGGATTCACAGACTGTTATCGACAGATATGAGAGAGGCGACTACTGCTCTAAGGATTACTATGACAAGGATGCAGAATTAAAGAAGGCTGTTGACTTCCTTGTAAGTGATGAGATGATGAAGGTTGGTTCTAAGGAGAACTTAGAGAGACTTTACAACGAGCTCCTCAACAAAGACTGGTTCATGACATTCCCAGACTTTGAGGATTACTGCAAGACAAAAGAGAAGGCTTACGCTGATTATGAAGATAAGAAGGCTTGGGCTAAGAAGATGCTTGTCAACATCAGCAAGGCTGGTTTCTTCTCTTCTGACAGAACAATCAAGCAGTACAATGATGAAATCTGGCATTTAGAGGACTAGAATTTTTCTTCCTCCTTTAAATACAAATTGGGCTTAAGAACTCCTGCGGGTGCATCCCGCGGGGGTTCTTTTTTGGTAGGTCGGGACGTAAGCGCCGGGGACGGCGTGCACACATACTCTTGCGTTCGCTACGCTACGCTGCCAAGTGTCTGTACGGATTATGCCCGGAGTGTTTCGCAGGCTGACGAAACCGGCTTTTATGCGCCGTCCGTGGCGCATAACGCCTTGCCCCGCCGTCCATGGCGGTGCATTTCTGTGGTTCTAAGCATAATCCTACAGACACTAGGCAGCTTCGCTATGCGCTCTCGCAAGAGTACGTGTGCACGCCGTCCCCGGCGCTTACATCCCTTACGCTGTGACAAAATGTGTGGGGTGACGTGTGCGCACCGGTGGCCGGTGCTTACGTCTTGCTACGCTGTGGTGAGATTGGGGTGACGTGTGCGCACCGGTGGCCGGTGCTTACGTCTTGCTGCGTTGTGGTGAGATTGGGGTGACGTGTGCGCACCGATGACCGGTGCTTACGTCTTACTATGTTGTGAAGAGATGTGAGATGATGTGTTGAACTACTTACCGATACTTATATTTTTTATGGGAAAGTGAGGTTTATGGGCGTGGTGGGGGATACACAGTCTCGGGAGAGCGAATAGCGAAGCTGCCTAGATACTGTTGAATTATGCTTATGCAACACAGAAATGGCCCGGCATGGACGCCGGGGCAAGGAGAAATCGAGCCATGGAAGGCGAGTTTCGACGGTTTCGTCGAGCATAGAAAGCCTGCAAGGCATAATTCCTACAGTATCTTGGCAGCGCAGCGTAGCACTCCCGAGACTGTGTATCCCCCACCACGCCCATAAACCGTACTATTGCAGCTTACAATCTCATAATCCGCAGTTCACGGTGGGGCAGGGCCCCTAGCAGAAATGTAAGGGCGGGATTTACAAGTTTGGCAAATACATATATAATAAGGGGAAGAATATACACATGGAGAATTATTATGATAAAGAATAAATTTATGGCACTCACGCTTACCGTAGTGCTCACAGCAGGCATGCTTACCGGCTGTGGCTCCGGCGACAAAGCAAAGGACAAGGATGCGTACAGACAGTATGGCATCAACTGTATAGAAAACGGCAGCTATGATGATGCGGTCGATGCTTTTCAGAAGGCACTGGACCAGTCGGTGGGCTCGGTAGGCGCAGAGGAGCTTGACATATGCTATTACAAGGCAAAGGCACAGTATTTAAGCGGTGACGTGGATGGCGCGATTGATACATATACGGCTATTATCGACTATAATAAGGATTCTGACGCATACTATCTGAGAGGCTGTATATATTTTGCCAAGAATGATTCAGATAAGGGCTTGAATGATTTTAAGACGGCGCTCAGTGAGAATAATGATAATTATGAGCTCTATCTTGGCGTTTATGAGACCTTGTCAAAGTATGGCATGAATGACCAGGGAAAGGAATACCTGGATAAGGCATTAAAGCTTAAGGCAAAAACTGCTGATGACTATATGCAGAGAGGCCGTATATACACCATGCTCGGTGATTATGATTCAGCAATAAAGAGTCTGCAAAAGGCTATTGATGAGAAACTTGTCAAGGCAAACTACTATATGGGTGAGGTATATCAGAAGAAGGGCGATAATGACAGCTCGCAGAAGTATTTTAAGAAATACCTAGACAGCGGTGAGGCGGATTCGTATGATCTGATGAATATGGGACAGGCGCAGATGGACAATGGTAATTATGACACTGCGATTACTTATTTTCAGAACGCACTTGAACTTGAAAGTGTGCCGAACAAGCAGCAGATAACAAAGGCTATGATTATAGCGTATGAGTATTCCGGTGATTTTGTCACAGCAAAGAGCCAAATGGAGGAATACATGAAGGATTATCCCGATGACGAGGATGCAGCAAGAGAATATCAGTTTTTGGAGACCAGATAGATTATGGCAGATACTATTAAGATAGAGGATATTGAGGAGAGAGTGGTGCTTGTCGGAGTGAGCGAGCAGGACGGTGATGATGCAGATGATTCACTTTCAGAGCTTGCGGAGCTGGTAAAGACAGCAGGTGCGACAGTTGTAGGCACACTTATCCAAAGAAGAGAAAAAATTCATCCGGGCACGTATGTCGGCACCGGCAAGGTGGCAGAGATTGCAGAGCTTGTGGAGAGTACAGGGGCAACAGGCATTGTGTGCGATGATGAGCTGAGTCCGGCACAGCAGAAGAATCTGGAGACGTGCCTTGACACAAAGGTTATGGACAGGACACTTGTCATTCTTGATATTTTTGCATCAAGGGCCACAACAAGTGAGGGTAAGATACAGGTTGAGCTTGCTCAGCTCAAGTACAGATTAAGCCGTTTGTCGGGACTGGGAAAGTCCATGTCGAGGCTTGGCGGTGGAATAGGAACAAGAGGTCCCGGAGAGAAAAAGCTTGAGGTGGACCGCCGTCTTATAAATGACAGAATAGCACAGCTTCGAAGAGAGCTGAAAGAGGTGCAGAAGCATAGAGATATCACAAGGGCAAAGCGTGAAAAAAATAAAGTACCGGTTGTTGCGATAGTAGGATATACTAACGCAGGTAAGTCCACGCTGTTAAATCACCTGACAGAGGCAGATGTGCTTGAGGAGGATAAGCTCTTTGCAACGCTTGATCCTACAACGCGTATTCTTGCGCTTGATGGCAAGCAGCAGGTGCTTTTAACTGATACGGTCGGGTTTATCAGAAAGCTGCCGCATCATCTGATAGAGGCCTTCAAGAGCACCCTTGAGGAGGCAAAGTACGCTGACATCATTTTCCATGTGGTGGACGCATCAAATATGCAGCGAGAAAAGCAGATGTTCATAACCTACCAGACATTGGATGATCTTGGTGTAAAAGACAAGAAATTTGTCACACTTTTTAATAAGCAGGATGCCCGCACAGACAACGAACCGCTGCATGATTTCAGGGCAGATTATACTCTTAACATTTCAGCGGCAAAGGATCTGGGATTAGATGAGGTAAAATCTCTTTTAGAGGAGATATTAAGAGAGAACAAGATATATATTGAGAGAATTATCCCATATGATAAGGCAGGCGTGATACAGCTTATCAGAAAACAGGGCGAGCTTGTGTCGGAGGAATATGTGGCTGATGGGATACAGATAAAGGCATATGTGCCGATGGAGGTGTACGGCAGGCTCGATTAGAGCACTGCCGCATACTATATAGGTAATCCGGGGTAAATATAAATGCAAAAGTCTAAAAAATGCAAGAGGGTAGCGTTTTCTATAAGAAATAAAATATTACTGCTGCTTACAATGTCGGCATTGCCGTTTTTACTGATAGCAGTATATCTTCTGGCATCAATCGCCAAATATAACAGCACTTACAATGATATAGTAAACAATCTGACAGTTGCAAATGCATACAATATTAGCTTCAAGGAGGATATGGATGAGAGCCTGTATAAGGTTGTCGTAGGCTATGTATCCTTTGATAATGTGGCAAGGGATGATAAGCTTAAGGATCCATATGCACTTATGAGGCAGTTAAAGGGCAGTTTTATTGAACTAAAGGATGTCACGAGTGATTACAATAGCCGTATGTGGCTCGACAGTCTGCTGCGCAATGTGGATACACTTAAAAACCGTGTGGATGATATCATGGAAAATATAAAAGAGGGTGGACAATATGACAGCAACATAAAAGAGCTTGATGACAATATATATATCCTGACAGAGCTTATACAGGAGGATATCCAGTATTACATATATTACCAGACACAGAGTATGGAAATTGTAACGAGAAACCTGAACCAGCAGATGAGAAACTTTGTGATAATTGTTACTATTTTACTTCTGGTGCTGGTATTGGTGGTATGTATAGCGGCATTTCTGGTTACAACAGGTATTTTAAGACCACTCTGGCAGCTTTATGATGCTACCGGAGAGGTGGCAGAGGGCAATTTTGCGGTAAGGACTCATGTAAATACAAATGATGAGATAGCGGTGCTCAGTCACGGCTTCAACGAGATGGCGGAAAATATGCAGACTCTCGTGGATCAGGTGCGTGAGGATGAGCAGAAGATGAGAAAGGCAGATCTACGACTTTTGCAGGAGCAGATCAATCCTCATTTCCTGTACAATACGCTTGATACGATAGTGTGGATGATAGAGTGTGATAAATCAGATGAGGCTACAGAGATGGTTGTCGCATTGTCAGATTTTTTCAGGCTTGTATTAAGCAAAGGAAAAGAATTTATCAGTATAAGGATGGAGGAGCAGCATATCCGAAGCTATTTACAGATACAGGAAAAGCGTTATCACGATATTATGGAGTATCACATAGACCTATCGCCTGAGCTATACGAGTACCAGATACCGAAGATGACGTTGCAACCTATCGTGGAAAATGCGCTGTATCACGGTATAAAATGTAAGCGCTCAAAGGGCATCATAGATATATCCGGGGAGTTGACGGGTAATCTTATATATCTTACAGTATCAGATGATGGTGCCGGTATGGATGAGGAAAATTTAAAGAATCTAAGCCATGAAATATTAAAACCATGTAAGGAGACCGACAGAGGGTTTGGACTTGCAAATGTAAACGAGAGGATACGCATGTATTTCGGTGAAGAATACGGTATTCATATAGAGTCGGCTTCGGGCAGGGGAACAAAGATTACAATTGTGATACCTGCCATATTGGACGGCAGCAGATTTGAGAATGAAGAGACACTACAGGAAAAGGAGGCAGCAGAGCATGAAAGTGAGTAGAAAAAAATATTGTCTTGCGGTTCTTTTCATGATTGCGACACTTCTTTTTACTGCGTGCAACGGAACCGATTTACAAAACCAAAAAACTAATGTGCCACATGAAGATGAGAACCTTATTATGATTGGAGTATCGCAGCTTGGCAGTGAGTCTATGTGGAGAACAGCCAATACCAACTCCCTGCGTGAGACATTAAGCCGGGATAATGGATATTTTCTGTTGTTTGATAATGCCAGACAAAAGCAGGAAAATCAGATAAAGGCAATCAGAAGCTTTATATCGCAGAGGGTGGATTACATAGTGTTTTCACCGATAGTCGAGGACGGCTGGGATACAGTATTGGAAGAGGCAAAAGAGGCAGGAATTCCTGTTATCATAATGGATAGAAATGTAAATGTGGATGATGATTCGCTGTACACGGCATGGATAGGCTCAAATTTTGAAAAGGAGGGCGAGGATGCCGGAAGATGGCTTGAGGATGAATTGCGAGGCAAGAAATTTAGCGATGATCAGGTAAATATTGTGGTGCTTCAGGGAACAGCAAATTCCACGGCTATGATTGGGCGAACGGAGGGGTTTAACAAAATAGCAGCAGAGCATGACAACTGGAACATACTGGCGTGTGAAGATGCAGATTTTACCACAGCAAAGGGAAAAGAGGTCATGCAGGAATATATTGACAGATATGCTGATATAGATGTCATTGTGTCGCAGAATGATGATATGACCTTCGGAGCACTGGAGACTTTGAGTGAGAACGGCATGACAACCGGAACAGGTGGAGACATTACGCTCATATCGTTTGACGGTACAAAGACAGCTCTTGAAAAGGTGAAATCCGGTGTGATAAATGTGGATGTAGAGTGCAATCCTATACTGGCACCGGACATTGAGAGCATAATATCAAAGCTTGAGAATGGACAGAGTGTGGACAAGATAAACTATGTTGAAGAGAAAGTATTTACACAGAAAAACGTGCTGAGCGTTCTTGATGACAGGAAATATTAGCGCAAAGAGTGACTACCGGGGGGAAGCGTATGTTAAAGGTATTTTTAGTAGAAGACGAGACACTTATAAGAGAAGGACTAAGAGATCGGATACCATGGGAACAGTATGGTTTCAGGTTCGTGGGAGAGGCAGGAGATGGTGAGATGGCACTGCCACTTATCAGAAAAACGCGTCCGGATGTGATTATTACAGATATAAAGATGCCGTTTATGGACGGACTGGAGCTAAGCCGCATAGTAAAGGAAGAATTTCCGAAGACAAAGATACTTATAGTCAGTGGCTATGATGATTTCGAATATGCCAGGGAGGCACTTACAATCGGTGTGGATCAATATATATTAAAGCCTGTTACGAGGATGAATCTTAGAAAGGTGCTCGAGGAATTGAAGGAAAAAATAGAGCAGGAGCACAGACAGGAGGATTATCAGGCAAAACTGGCAGGTGAGGTGCACGAGTATGAGCAGTTTTCCAAGCGCAGATTTTTTGAAAATATCTTTGGCGGTGGCATGAGTGTAACGGAAATATATGATGAAGCGGCAAAGCAGGGTATTGACATATCTGCATCGAGCTATACGCTTATATTTTTATTCATACAGCAGCGAAATGAAAATGCACCGGAGGCAGACATAAACGAATTTGTTAGAAAGCAGGAGAAGGTGCTGTCATACTATATGAAGTATCCGCAGTATATCCTTTTCAGATGGGAGATGAACTGCTACGGGGTACTGGTAAAATCGGATGCGGATGATATAAGACGGGATACCTACGATGCAGTGGAAAACACCATGAGTGAGTGTGAACAGGCAGGAAAATATCTGGACTGGCATGTTGTGGTGGCAGATCCGGTGGAGAGGCTTAGCCTCCTGAAACAGTGCTATGGACAGATAAAGCAGTTTTCTGCATACAGATTTCTTTATCCTGACAGTTTCCTGCTAAATTCCAATACGGTCAGGAAATATGCACCGGAGAGGGAGGATGCGCATATTGCCGGGATAGACACCTCGTGGACATCACCTGAGATAATAGTGGATTTTCTAAAGAAAGGCAGTGTAGGCGAGATACATGATTTTGTGGAATCGTATCTGTACAACATAAATGAGGCAATGAATTCAACCATGTTCTGTAACTATGTGATATTAAATATCAGGTTTGCCGTATTATCCTACGTGGAAAACAGCGGAATGGACATGGAAACATATCTTGAAGAGATAGGCAGATATGCGCAGAATGTACATATGCAAAAGGATGAGGTGTTTGAATATTTTGTGCATATGCTGCATGCCGCAATATCCATGAGAGACGCACTAAACAGCAGCCAGAGCAGTAAAAAGCTAAAGCGCGCATTGGAATATATTGATGAGCATTATATGGATGAGGATATATCACTTGGCAGCGTAGCATGTGAAATGAAGGTTAGTGCCAACTATCTAAGCTCGGCATTCAGTCAGAGCATGGAGCGCACTTTCACGGAGTATATCACTGAAAAGCGCATGGACAGGGCAAAAAAGCTGCTGCTTGAAACAGAGCTTACCTCAGCCGAAATAGCGACAGAGGTGGGCTATAAGGATGCACACTATTTCAGCTTTGTGTTTAAAAAGACTGCTGGCATAAGTCCTAGAGAATATCGAAGCAGAAAGGGAGCATGATGGAGCTGCACTTTTGACCGCGCAGCACATTTTTTACAGTGGAAGCTATGATATTGATAAACAGCTTTTTATCTATATCCACTGACAGGAAAGCATCTTCTTTAAGCAGCCGCAGATAGCTGTTGTCAAAGGAGAATACTTTAAATGCAGGTTTTTGATTCATAACTTCATAGGCAATCTGATCATTATCACATATGACGGCAGTACAGGTCTCAGATAGAGTCTGTACTGCTTTTTTTATGAAATCCTCGTCTGTGGCAGTAAGCCATTTGACCATGGTATCGGGTGGCATGGCATTAGCTGATATCATTGAGCGAATAAATCCGTTGTATTTGTCAATCCCGTTTTGTGAGAGTGGATTTAAGATGGCACCGATTGAATGATGACCTTCTGCTATGAGATATCTTACTATATCAGCTGCAGCACCTTCATAGTCGCAGCCTATACATATACAGTCAGAAAGCTGAGTATAGGCTTCTTTAAGAAAAATAATATGGCAGCTTCTTTTTTGCAGAGTGTGGTAAAGCTCTATATTGGGATTTGGGATACTGGTATGTACCGGTATGACCAGCAGCACACGCGGAGGGCTTGAGAGCAGCTTTTGCAGGACAATCCTCTCATGATAAAACTCGTCATGTGTGATATTGGCATGCAGTGAAAAGCCGTCTGTGAGCAGGCGGGAGCGAAGCTCGTAGAGCATCTTCGGATATATGTACTCAGAGTCGGTGGGAAGCATAAGCTCTATTATATTCTGTTCGGACAGACTGCTAAGCCCTGTGATATATGATCCGCTTCCTTGTCTTTTTTCTATAAGCCCTTCTTTTTCTAACAGAGAGAGTGCCTGTCTTACAGTCTGACGGCTTACCTTGTAGCGGTCACAAAGATCAGCCTCGGTAGGCAGACGGATAATTCCACTGTCTACACTTTTTTCGATTAAGATTTTTAACCTTTCTTCAAGCCATTTATATTTTATAGCCATAAATATTACCTCTTAAAATTTAAACTTTTTATAAAAAATCATACTTTTTCCCGAAAACTATTAAATATTACTAACGAAAATCGGTGTAAAAAATAACGAAACATGTGAATAAAATGCTAAAATATGAAAATTTTATACCTAAAACAGTATAAATTTGACCTTTACATTAAATTTGTACCATAAATAGATGATATCATATGATATTTGTATTGTAAACTACTTACAAATGCAGTAAACACGAGGATTATAGCATTGAACACATGAAAGCGTGATGATATAGTTAGTTTACAAAGTTGAAAGGCCTTTCGACAAAAAAATAAAATGAAAAGTAAGACTATACAGTTATTTGGGAGGATTAACAGTATGAAGAAAAAAATATTATCAGTATTACTTGCAACTACAATGATATTTGGGCTTGTGGCATGTGGCTCAGGAAAAGACGGCTCAGGCGATACATCTGCAAAGGGCGGTGATGACGGACTTATCAAGGTGGGAATCATCAATAATGATCCTAATGAGTCAGGATATCGTACTGCAAATGATAAAGATATGAAGAATACATTTACTAAGGAAAACGGATATGACGCTTCTTTTGCATATAGCTTAAAGAATGATGAGCAGATTACAGCAGCACAGAAGTTCATCCAGGACGGTGTTGATTACCTTCTTCTTTCTGCAGCTGATACATCAGGCTGGGATTCAGTGCTTAAGGACGCACAGGATGCAGGAACACAGGTTATTCTCTTCGATCGTACAATTGATGCAGATGAGAGTCTTTATGTAGCCTCAATCGTATCTGATATGAATAAAGAAGGCGAAACAGCATGTGAGTGGTTAAAGAATCAGAACCTGGCTGAGTATAATATCATACATATCCAGGGTGTTATGGGTTCAGCAGCACAGAAAGGTCGTTCAGGAGCACTTACAGATACGGCTGATAAAGAGGGCTGGAACATAGTAACAGAGCAGACCGCAGAGTGGAACGCTGAGAAAGCACAGCAGATTGTTCAGTCAGTTATCGACAGCGGAGAGAAATTCAACGTAATCTATGCTGAGAATGATGACATGGCAAAGGGTGCCGTAGCAGCTCTTGACAAAGCAAATATCTCACATGGTGTAGGCAAAGACGTGGTAGTTATGGGATTTGACTGCAATCAGTGGGCACTTAAAGAACTCTTGAATCAGAACTGGAACTATGATGGACAGTGTAACCCATTCCAGGCTTCATACATTGCAGATGTAATAGAAAAGCTTGAGAAGGGTGAGAAAATTTCAGAGAAAACTATCATCATGGACGAGAAGGGCTTTGATGCAACAACAATCAAACAGGCTGACGTTGACCAGTATGGTATCTAAATGACAGTTTACGGTGCAGCGTAGATTAAGTACGCTGCACCGTATTTTTAAATAATGCTTGCTGTATAGGAAATAATGGGTGCTTTCCTATGCAGCAAGGCAGGATTAAACGACAAGGGGGAATGAGCTGGTGAAAGATAATATAGTACTTGAAATGAAAAACATACACAAGAATTTTACCGGAGTAAAGGCATTGCAGGCAGTAAATTTCACTCTCAGAGAGGGCGAGATACATGCACTTATGGGAGAAAATGGGGCAGGAAAATCAACGCTTATAAAGTGTCTTACAGGCGTGTATGAGAAGGACGGAGGAGATATTTTCCTTAAGGGACAGGATAAGGCGGTAGTGATAAGATCACCGCAGGATGCACAAAATTTAGGAATTTCCACTGTGTATCAGGAAATTACACTGTGTCCGAACCTTTCAGTAGCGGAAAATATGTTTATCGGACGTACAAAAGGTGTGGGACAGAACTGGAAAAAGATGAATGCTGATGCGAATAAAATACTTAAATCACTTGACATTCCGGCAAAGGCAACACAGCAGCTCTCAAGCTGTTCAATCGCCATACAGCAGATGGTTGCAATAGCAAGGGCTGTAGATATGGATTGTAAGGTACTTATCCTTGATGAGCCTACATCATCACTCGATGAGCAGGAGGTTCAGAAACTGTTCGGACTCATGAGAGATCTTAGGAGCAGAGGTGTAGGAATTATTTTCGTAACACATTTCCTTGATCAGGTATATGAGGTGTGCGACAGGATAACTGTTTTAAGAGACGGAAAGCTTGTAGGAGAATATCTGATAAAGGATCTTCCAAGAGTAAAGCTTGTAGCAAAAATGCTTGGCAAAGAGCTTGATGATGAGGCTGCCATAAAAGATGATACACAGGTATATGCGGCAGATGAGTCGATACCTCCGGTAATAGAGGCAGAAGGACTTTATAGTAATGCAGGCATCAAGCCTTTTGATTTCAATATCAGAAAAGGAGAGGTAAATGGTTTTACCGGACTTCTTGGATCCGGAAGAAGTGAATGTGTAAGGGCTATATTCGGTGCTGACCGTATACTTGGAGGCAAGATCAAAAAGAATGGCAAGGAGATAAAGATAAACAAGCCGCTGGATGCCATGAAAAACGGTATAGCATATCTGCCTGAGGACAGAAAGGTAGATGGTATAGTAGGCGATTTGTCAGTGAGGGACAATATCATTTTGGCGGCGCAGGTGTTGAGAGGATTCTTCAGACCATTTTCAAAGACACAGGCTAATAAATTTGCAGAGGAATATATCAAGCTGCTCGAGATAAAGACGGCATCGGCAGATACACCGATAAAATCACTGTCAGGAGGAAATCAGCAGAAGGTAATACTTGCCAGATGGCTGCTGACGCATCCTGAGTATCTGATACTTGACGAGCCTACCAGAGGTATTGATATAGGAACTAAGATAGAGATACAGAAGCTTGTATTAAAGCTTGCATCTGAGGGAATGAGCGTGACATTTATTTCGTCAGAGACAGACGAGATGCTTCGCACATGCTCGAGACTTATTGTAATGCGAGACCGCAAAAAGGTTGGAGAAATCTCAGGTGATGAGCTTACTCAGAAGAATATCATGGATACAATTGCCGGAGGTGACGATAAATAATGCAGAAAACAGGTATAAAAACAAAAAGAAGCATAGCTGATATGCTGAGTGGAAAGCAGATACTTATTCCAATAGCAGCACTTTTGCTTTTGGCAGTGTTTAATCTGATAGTAGATCCGTCGTTTTATAAAATATCACTTGATGTAAACAGCGCAGGAAACCATGTATTGTCAGGTTATCTTATCACGATACTTGACTATGGTTCAGAGCTTGCGATTCTTGCAATAGGAATGACACTTGTAACAGCTGCTTCCGGTGGACAGGATATCAGTGTGGGGGCAGGAATAGCAATCGCAGGATCAGTTATCCTTCGTGTATTATGCGGCACCAACTCAAGGCCTGATCAGCTTCAGGCACCTATCATCGTGGCTTTTCTTGTGGCATGCGTAGCCGGAATGCTCTGTGGTGCATTTAATGGTATACTTGTATCAATTTTTAAGATACAGCCTATGGTTGCAACACTTATACTCTACACAGCCGGCCGCTCAATAGCTGCATGGATTAACAACAATGAGCTTCCTGTAATAAGTGATCCTTCGTTTGGATATTTCGGAGGTTTCATTCCGGGAATACCGATTCCGACGCCATTTTTCATTGCAGTAGCCTGCATGGTTGTTATGGCGCTTATCATGAAGTTTACAAATCTCAGACTTTACACACAGGCAGTTGGTATTAACGAGAAATCAGCAAGACTTAATGGTATCAATCCTACATTTATCAAGTTCTTAAGCTTTGTTATACTCGGTGTGTTTGTCGCAGTAGCCGGACTTATCAAGGTAAGCCGTATTTCTTCAATCAACTACTCAGTAATAGCAAAGGATATAGAGATGGATGCAATCCTTGCTGTAGCACTCGGAGGAAACTCATTAAGTGGAGGAAAATTCAACATGGCGGCATCAATACTCGGTGCATATGTTATCCAGTTTCTTACCACTACACTTTACAAATTCAATGTAAAATCAGACGCAATTTCAGCTTACAAGGCTGTAGTAGTAATTATTCTTGTAGTAATAAGCGCACCTGTTGTCAGAGAAAAATTTGCTTCATTTTCACAAAAGATGAAGGTTCGCACAAAGGAGGTTGGTTAGAATGGCAGCAATAAAAAAGAAAAAGGCAGCACTTTCAGATGCTAACCTGCTTTTAACGATTACAATAGTAGTATTTTTCCTGATGTATATTGGGGCAATGATATTTGAGGGAGGCGGTTTCTTAAAGCCGCAGACATTTTTTAACATTTTAAATGCAAACGGAGCACTTGTCATTACAGCATGTGGACTGAGCCTTGTAATGATTACAGGAAGTATAGATATTTCAGTCGGAGGTGTTGTAGCACTTGTAAGTATGAGCTGTGCAGTATATCTTGATTTCATGGGTGGAAACGTATTTGTTTCACTGCTAATAGCTCTTGGTATAGGACTTGCATTTGGTCTGGTACAGGGATTTCTTATTGCATATCTTGATATCCAGCCGTTTATCGTAACCCTTGCCGGTATGTTCTTTGCAAGAGGAATGACTACTATTGTACATACAGATCCTTTTAACGTAGCAAATGAGTCATTTGTAAAATTAAAGGATACACGAGTTATTGTACCGGGAATGGGCTCAGTAAACAGAATCGGCAAATATGTGGATGCATATGTTGAGATAGGAGTGGTTGTAGCAATAATTATCGTAGTGATTATGTTTGTGATGTTAAAATGGACAAAGCTCGGACGTTCTTTCTATGCAGTAGGCGGAAACAGACAGAGTGCACTGATGCTTGGTATCAATGTAAAGAGAACCAGATTTATTGCACATCTTTTAAGCGGACTGCTCGCAGGAATCGCAGGATATGTTTATTTCCTCCATGTGGGTTCAGGTGCAGCATCCCATGCTACAGGAATGGAGATGAATGCAATTGCATCATCCATCATTGGTGGCACACTCCTGACAGGTGGTGTAGGAAACATCATTGGAACATTCTTTGGAGTTCTTTCACTTAGTACTATCCAGAATATTGTATCATCGGCAGGACTTGATCAGGCATGGTGGACAGGAATTACAATCGCGGCAATGCTGTGCATATTCCTGGTAGTACAGAGTATTGTGCTGGCGCGTAAGAAAAAATAAATATTATTACAGTGTTTGGGGCGCAGCTTTATGGCTGCGCTCTTTTTGTGTCTAAGTGTGGCTAATTAGAGCAGGATATGGTATACTAAACAATAGTATTTTGCAATCGTTATAATCTAATGACGAATGCAATAATTACAAATAGGAGATACAATATGGCAGCGAAAACGCGTTCAATCCGCTGGGACAAGCTGGACAACACAGCAAATCTGTTCCCTAGTATAGCGGGGGAGAGCATGACAAATGTATATAGGATCTCAGTCACCTTAACTGATGAGATTGACAGTGAAAAGCTGCAGGAGGCACTGGATATAGTGCTTCCGAAGTTTGGTCTGTTTAATGTGAGACTCAGGATGGGAGTATTCTGGAACTATTTTGAGGAAAATGGCAAAAAGGCACCAAAGGTGCATGAGGAAAATACATTTCCGTGCAGATTTATAAGACCGAACAAGAATCACAGCTATCTTTTCAGGGTGACATACTATAAGAACAGAATAAATCTTGAGGTATTTCATGTGTTGACAGATGGCATGGGCGGCATCAATTTCCTTAGGGAGCTCACCTACCAGTATCTGCGTCTCACACATCCGGAGATTGCAAAGCTAAAGGGCGATTCATTGACGCAGGGCACATCCTTAAATAGAGAGGACAGCTTTGTAAAGAACTACAAATCAAGTAAGCCAAGTGGCTTTAACAGGCAGAAGGCGTATCTTTTAAAGCTGGAAAAGGTACCTGATGGAGAGTTTGGGCTGATACATGGCATGATGCCTGTATCACAGCTGAAGCAGGTCTGCCACCGCTATGGAGTTTCCATAAATGATTATCTGGTAGCATGCTTTGTGTGGAGTGTGTATCAGGAGTGTTTTCACGGCATGCCAAACGATATGCCTGTCAGGGTTGCAGTTCCTGTGAATCTTCGTCCTTATTTTGACTCCGTGACCACAAAGAACTTTTTTGTCATGATATCTGCTGAGTTCAGACCGCAAAACAGCTCCTACACATTTGAGGAGGTGCTTAAAATAGTGACGGATTCCATCAATTCACAGATTTCGAAGGAGCATCTGGAGGATCTTTTCTCATACAGTGTGTCAAATCAGAAAAATATCCTGATGAGACCGGTGCCTCTTTTTATAAAAAATCTGGCAATGAAGGCGGTCTATACGCAGTCGGCACTGGCAAACACCACCACTATCACCAATATTGGAAATATAAAGGTGGAGCCGGAATACGAGCCGTATATAACAGGCTTTTATTCCTTTATACCAATGTCCAAGGGACAGCCTATGAAGGGCACCATATGCTCCTACAAGGACACGCTGGTGTTTACTTTTTCATCTATTCTGGCCGATACGATGATTCAGAGAAGCTTTTTTAAGAAGCTTGTAAATGATGGAGTGGAAGTGACAATTGAGACAAATGGAGAGTATTATGACTAAATGCATGAAATGCGGTGTGTATATTGCAGACAATACAGATAAATGCCCGCTCTGCCAGCAGGTTGTGGCACCGGTTGAACTGTCATCGGACAATCATCAGGGCAATGAAGGGGTTTTTGAACAGCATAATGATGTGCCGGATAAGTGCGTAAACGATACAGATATTGCAGCAAAGAGGGCAGATAGTACAGCAAGCCATGACAACGGTACGAGATATCCTGACGTCAAGGGCGCATCAAGAAAATACAGATTACTGGAAAATATCATATTGTTTCTGTCTATAGTAGGACAGATTGTGCTTACAACTGTTGATTACATGACAGACCATGAGATAAACTGGAGCTTTATAGTGCTTCTTGTTGTAATCTATGCGAATGTGACGTTGCGTCTGGCAATAGTCGGAAGAAACGGATATATTTTTAAAATTGTAAGCACATTTGTGTTCACGGTGCTGTTTCTCGAGGGCATAGACCTGCTCACAGGAGCCAGTGGCTGGGCACTTACATTTGTTTTCCCAAGTGCCATACTGGCGATGGTTCTTGCAACAATTATACTTATGATAGTAAACATAAGAAACTGGCAGAGCTACATGATGATGCAGCTTTTTCTTGTGCTGATGAGCGTGATTGCGATGATACTTGTGGCAGTCAAGGTCATATGGTTCCCATATCTGGCAATGGGAGCTATGGGAGCATCTTTGTTTTTGTTCCTCGGAACACTGATTATCGGTGACAAAAGAGCCAGAACAGAGCTGAAACGGAGATTTCATATATGATAGGCTTTCATGGAATAGGAAATTCGCATATGTTTGAGGATGAGGAGATGGGAAGCTACCATCCGGAAATTGAAAACGGCGACAGAAATGGTGATAATGAAGCAGGAATAATAGGAGCTTTGGGAAATAAGCTTGAAAAGACATTTAAGAATCCATTATCTGCCATTAAAAATGAGCACGAGGAAAAAGCTCATAGCGATGCAGCAGTGGCAGATGAAGAAGTCAGTATACAGGGAAAAATACTTGCTAATCTGATGGGACATATCACAAATGACCTTGCAATCGGCAAAAAAATAAAATCCGGAGAGCTCAGGAAGCGCATGAAGGAACC
>OGSD01001628.1_pt1 | contig 20509 bp, 15 predicted proteins | sample 1553571 | NCBI WGS metagenome assembly OGSD01 (sample SAMEA2580072, study PRJEB22360) | human gut metagenome | biome: human gut; feature: human-associated habitat; material: faeces | place: Denmark | collected 2008/2010 | reverse complement strand
AGAGCACACGGTTCATACCCGTGGTGTCGAGGGTTCGAATCCCCCTCTCGCTACTTTATCCTCTGTTTTACAGAGGATTTTTTTGTTTGTCGTCAAATCTGCCATAAAAAATTTTGGCGTGAGCAACAGAAAAATTTGCATCTAGGAATTTGCAATAATTTGTTGTATGATATAGATTGCGTAATAAAACAAAAGAAAGGGGACATCAGACCGTGGCAAAGAAAATGCTCTTTGTGTTTAATCCAAAAGCGGGAAAAGGCAGGATTAAGATGCATTTACTGGATATTGTTGATATATTCAGCAGTCATGATTATGAGGTCATTATCCGCGCAACACAGGCACCGAAAGATGCATATGAAAAAGCAAAAGAATATGCGGACTCTGTTGATCTGATCGTGTGCAGCGGAGGAGACGGTACATTGGATGAGGTAGTTACCGGAATCACAGAGAAAAACAGTAATGTACCGATTGGATATATTCCGGCAGGAAGTACCAATGATTTTGCAAACAGTCTCTTTATGCCCAAAAGCATGGTGAAGGCTGCTCAGATGATCATGGAAGAAAAACTGTATCACTGTGATATAGGAAGATTTAACGGCCAGACGTTTGCATATGTGGCTGCTTTTGGTCTGTTTACAGATGTATCCTATGAAACAGACCAGGATCTGAAAAATGTTCTTGGACATGTGGCATACCTTCTGGAAGGGGTAAAACGACTGTTCGATATCAAATCCTACCATATGAAAGTAACCTCTGAAGAGATTCAGGTAGAAGATGATTTTATCGTAGGAATGATTACAAATTCCAGATCTGTTGGAGGATTTAAAAATCTTACTGGCAAAAATGTAGATATGAATGATGGGCTTTTTGAGGTGACACTGATCAGACATCCGAAGAATCCTCTTCAGCTGCAGGAAATCATGACTGCACTGGTGATGGCTGAGGACAACACGGACATGATCTATTCATTCAAGTCAAAGAAGCTTATGATAGAGACAGAAGAGGAAGTACCGTGGACACTGGACGGAGAGTTTGGTGGTGATCACACTTATGTGGAGATTGAAAACAGGCATAAAGCACTGAACCTTTATTTAAAAAGTACCAAAACCAAAGAATGATCATAAGATCAAAACTGAGAAACATACAGCAAAGCATAAACCAAAGGAGATAGAAGATGTCAGACTACGTGAATGTAACCGAACTTTTCGGATGTGATGTATTCAATGACGCTGTCATGGAAGAAAGACTTCCGAAAAAAGTATACAAAGAGCTGAAAAAGACGATAGAAGAGGGAAAGGAACTTTCTCTGGAAGTAGCAGATGTCGTTGCTCATGAGATGAAAGAATGGGCAATCGAGAAAGGTGCCACACATTACAGCCACTGGTTTCAGCCTTTGACAGGAGTAACTGCAGAAAAGCATGATGCTTTTATCACAGCTCCAAAGGAAAACGGCAAAGTACTGATGAGTTTTTCGGGTAAAGAACTGATTAAGGGAGAGTCGGATGCGTCTTCTTTCCCGTCAGGTGGACTTCGAGCAACATTTGAAGCAAGAGGTTATACTGCATGGGATTGTACTTCACCGGCATTTGTACGTCATGATGCAGCTGGCGGAACTCTGTGTATCCCGACTGCATTCTGCTCTTATACAGGAGAAGCACTTGATCAGAAGACACCGCTTCTTCGTTCTATGGAAGCAATCAATACACAGTCTTTACGTCTTCTTCGCCTTTTTGGCAATACAACTTCAAAGAAGGTAACACCATCTGTTGGTGCTGAACAGGAATATTTTCTTGTAGATAAAGAAAAATGGCTGCAGAGAAAAGATCTTACATATACAGGAAGAACTCTGTTTGGTGCGATGCCGCCGAAAGGTCAGGAGATGGATGATCATTATCTTGGAACTATCCGTCAGAGAATTTCTGCTTATATGAAGGAAGTAAATGAAGAATGCTGGAAACTTGGTGTGACAGCAAAGACACAGCATAATGAAGTTGCACCGGCACAGCATGAACTGGCACCGATCTATGCACCGGTAAATATTGCAGCAGATCATAATCAGATCATGATGCGCATCCTGAAGAAAGTAGCCAGCCGCCATGGTATGCGCTGCCTGCTTCATGAGAAACCATTTGCAGGCGTAAATGGCTCCGGTAAACACAACAACTGGTCACTGACTACAGATGACGGAATCAATCTTCTGGATCCGGGGAAGACACCGCATGAGAATATACAGTTCCTTCTGGTTCTGACCTGTATCCTCAAAGCAGTAGATACACATGCCGACCTTCTGCGCGAATCTGCGGCAGATGTTGGAAATGACCAGAGACTTGGCGGAAACGAAGCTCCGCCGGCTGTTATTTCCGTATTCCTTGGAGAACAGCTCGGAGATGTGCTTGATCAGCTGATCAGCACCGGAACGGCTACGCACAGTAAGAAAGGCAGCCTTCTGGAGACAGGTGTTAAGACTCTTCCTGATTTCATGAAAGATGCGACAGACCGTAACCGTACTTCACCGTTTGCGTTTACCGGAAACAAATTTGAATTCCGTATGGTAGGATCCAGAGATTCTATTTCTGAATGTAACGTTGTACTCAATACGATTGCAGCAGAAGCGTTCAAAGAAGCATGTGATCGTCTGGAAGCAGCCGAAGATTTTGATATGGCAGTGCATGATCTGATCAAAGAATATGCAATTGATCATCAGAGAATCGTGTTCAACGGCAACGGTTATGCACCGGAATGGGCAGAAGAAGCAAAACGTCGTGGACTGCCGAATCTGCCGTCTATGGTAGATGCGATTCCGGCGCTGACTACACCAAAGGCAGTGAAGCTGTTTGAGGAGTTCCATGTCTTTACAAAGACTGAACTGGAATCCCGTGCAGAGATTCAATATGAAATCTATGCAAAAGCGGTTAATATCGAAGCGAAGACTATGATCGATATTGCAACGAAACAGATTATCCCGGCAGTGATCAAATATACGACTGTTCTGGCAGGTTCCATCAATGCAGTGAAAGCTGCAGGCCCGATTGATGTGAGTGTACAGATGGATCTTCTTGAGAAATGTACGGCACTTCTGAAGGATACGAACAGTGCAATGAACAGACTGTCCAAGGTCGTGGCAAAGGTTCCGGAGATTCCGGAAGGCAGAGAACGTGCAGTGTACTGCAAAGATGAAGTATGCAAGGCTATGACAGAACTTCGTACACCGGTGGATGAACTGGAAATGCTGGTGGACAAAGAAATGTGGCCGATGCCGTCTTATGGCGATCTGATTTTTGAAGTGTGATCTTCAAAGGAGAAATTTAAGTGAATGAATTGAAATTTCTGGAGGAGCAGGGTGTCTCCTCCTCTTTAATAAATAAAATTGTAAAGTTTCGGGAAGTATATCCCGTTTCTGATGAGGTGAAAAACAGAATTATCAAACCTGCAATTCCATTTTATGGAAAAGATATTCTGGAGATGGCCATTGCAGGGATCCTGCAGGGACAGAATCTGCTTCTGACCGGACCAAAAGCAACCGGCAAAAATATTTTGGCAGAAAATCTGGCATATATTTTTAACCGGCCTTCTTATAATATTTCTTTTCATGTCAATACAAACAGTGGAGACCTGATCGGTACGGATACTTTTGAGGACAATGAAGTAAAGCTTCGAAAGGGAAGCATTTACCGGTGTGCAGAATATGGCGGATTTGGAATCCTTGATGAGATCAATATGGCCAAAAATGATGCAGTCTCTGTTCTTCATGCAACGCTGGACTATCGGCGTTCCATTGATGTTCCGGGATATGACAAGATCGATCTTCATCCTGCAGCAAGATTTATCGGTACGATGAATTATGGGTATGCAGGAACAAAAGAATTAAATGAAGCACTTGTATCCAGATTTTTGGTTATCGACATGCCGGCACAGACGGAAGAAACGCTGGGATTTATTTTTCATCAGATGTTCCCGAATGCCAGAGAAAGCGCGGTAGAGCAGTTTGTTGGATTGTTTCTGGACTTGCAGCTGAAGGCACTGAACAGTGAAATTTCAACAAAAGCATTGGATCTTCGAGGACTCCTTGCGGCAATGAAAATCGTGGATGTGGGACTTTCCCCGGCAAAAGCTGTCCGAATGGGAGTAGTTAACAAAACGTTTGATGTATTCGAAAAAGAAATCGTAGAAGATGTGGTAAGTACCAGAATTCCATCGGAATGGACCAGAGAAGATGTATATGAATAATACAGAACCAGTTGAAATTGATGAATATCGCCTGGAACTGGAGAATAGGATCCGTAATCTGTTGTGGACAGTAAGCGGAGATTACCAACTGGATATGAAGCCTGACGTATCGCTTTTTCTCAGATCAAAGGCAATTGCACTGTATGATGGAATCAAGCAGGGCGCTCTTGCCAGATATTATGATAAGGATATGCTCGGGCTTTATCTTGTTAAAAAAATATTTCTTCAGGCAGGAGAGAATGAGTTGACGTTTGTGGCACAGCTCTGTATTGAAGAGGCTATAGGAGACAAGATCTGTGAAGAACGGCCGGGCATCCGTGATATGCAGAGACAGTGTATGGAGGATATTCTGGAACAGGAATTTGATATACTGCCGGATCTTAGAGATATTCCGGGAAGATTGAAAGTTGCAGTGCTCCGCAGAAGACTGAACAACGGAGAATGGCATGTGGAGAAAAAATTACAGCCATTTATGGAGTTGATAGAGAGAGCTGGTAACAGTACAGATACATTGGAACTGATCCGTGTGATCGATGAACTATATAATCGATTAATGGATCCGGATTTTGAAAGTATGCATGGGACACTGGAACAGGTGCTTGCAGTGACGATGGAAGATCTTACGGAATATTCCTGGGAGGATTTTCTTTCAGAGGAAATGTATGAAGAGGTACTGGAAAGTTATGCAGAGCAGCTGACAAATTCTGTTTCCGGCCTTGAAAATTCTGCAGTTACAGAAGAAATGGAAGAAAAACGTCAAAAGAAGCGTTCGGTCAAAGTAGTTACTCCGGAGATGTTGGAGAAAGCTTACACATATGTGGAATTAAATTATGGAAAGTCTTATTTAAGTGAAGCAGAAGAGAAGAAGATCAATTATCAGATGTGCCGGGGAATTCACAGTGACTGCAGTCTGTACTTTACGGAGGGGATTCTCAAAAATCCGGTAAAAAGCAATTATCAGTACGAGTATGCAAAACGATTGCGAAACAAAAATATCTGGCTTTATCATGACAAACACAGGATCGTGAAACATAATATTACTGTCCTGACAGAAACACTCCGGAAATCTCTGGTACTCAGAAGTGAGACACAGACTGTTCTTTCGGATCGTGGAATGATCGTACCTTCCAGATTGTGGCGGATTGGCCGGACTAATGATGCAAAACTGTTTCAACAGGAACTGAAAGGAGAAATATCGGATTTCGTTGTGGATGTTCTGATCGATGCGAGCGGATCACAGATGAAGCGGCAGGGTGATGTGGCACTGCAGGCTTATATTATCAGCGAGGCACTGAGTAATGTTGATATTCCGCATCGAGTGATGAGCTTTTGTACCTTCTGGGATTATACGATCATGCATCGGTTTCGCAGATACGATGATCCGCGGTCAGAAAATGATAACATCTTTAATTATGTTACGTCTTCGAACAATCGTGACGGATTGGCCATAAGGACTGCCGGATATGATCTCCTTCAAAGAGAAGAAGAAAAGAAGATTATGATCATTTTGAGTGATGGACGTCCATATGATGTGATCATAAACCGACCGAATGCAAAAAATCCGGAGCCTTATCAGGGAAAGGCGGCAATCGCGGATACAGCAACAGAAGTGCGGCGTCTGCGTAATCTTGATGTCAGTGTTCTGGGGGTATTCGCAGGAGAGGAAAAAGATCTCGCAACGGAAAAAAAGATATTTGGTAAGGATTTTGCTTACATCCGTGATATTGCGAACTTTTCGAAAATTGTCGGCAGATATCTGACAAAACAGCTGGAGATTGACGGATAATAGACAAAAATGTGCAATATTTCCAAAAAGTGTTAAATAAAACGAACGAAAATATAAAAAATTCATAAAATCGCCCTTGATAATCAACATGAAGTCGGTTATAATGGTATGAGGTTAATAGACCAAAAAAAATAAGGGAGAGGAAAACAATGAATGACAACAAAGAGTTCAAACCGTATATTCCTGCTGAAAAAGTAACAGCAGAGATGACGGTGACATCAGTGATCATGGGTGTCATCCTTGCAATCGTATTCGGTGCTGCTAACGCATACCTCGGACTTCGTGTCGGTATGACTGTTTCTGCATCTATTCCGGCAGCAGTTATTTCTATGGGTGTTATCCGTGTCATCATGAAGAAAAACTCCATTCTGGAGAGCAACCTGGTACAGACCATCGGTTCCGCCGGTGAGTCACTTGCAGCAGGTGCTATTTTCACAATGCCTGCTCTTTTTTTATGGGCAGAAGAAGGTCTGTGTGACAAACCAAGTCTGGTTGAGATCACTCTGATCGCACTTTGCGGTGGTATCCTTGGCGTACTTTTCATGGTACCGCTTCGTAACGCTCTGATCGTAAAAGAGCATGCAACACTGCTTTATCCGGAAGGAACTGCCTGCGCAGATGTACTTCTTGCCGGTGAAGAGGGTGGTGCTAACGCATCTACTGTATTCTCAGGTATGGGACTTGCAGCAGTATTCAAATTCGTAGTTGATGGTCTGAAGGTTATTCCGGCAGACGTTTCTGCAGCATTTACATCTTTTAAGGGTGAAATTGGTATGGAAGTATATCCGGCACTTCTCGGTGTTGGCTATATTGTAGGACCTCGTATCGCATCTTTCATGTTCGTAGGTTCTATCGTTGGATGGATGGTTATTATTCCTATGATCTGCCTGTTTGGACCAGACACATGGTTGTATCCGGCTGATCCGGGTGTGACTATTTCTCAGCTGTATGCAGCTGGTGGTGCAGCAGCAATCTGGAGCAAATATGTTAAATATATCGGAGCAGGTGCTATCGCTACTGGTGGTATCATTTCCCTGATCAAATCCATGCCGCTGATCATCAGCACATTCCGTGATTCCATGAAGAGCATGAAGGGCGGCTCTGTAAAAGGAACTGCAAGAACAGACAGAGACCTTCCAATGAACTTCATCCTGATCGGTATCGTTGCAATGGTAGTGATCATCTGGGCAGTACCGGCTATTCCGGTTAATCCGCTTGGAGCACTTCTTATTGTAATCTTCGGATTCTTCTTTGCAACTGTATCTTCTCGTATGGTAGGTATGATCGGTAGCTCCAACAACCCGGTTTCCGGTATGGCAATCGCTACACTTCTGATCTCTACAATTGTGATCAAGAGCAGCGGACAGACTGGAATCGACGGTATGAAAGCAGCAATCGCAATTGGTTCTGTTATCTGTATCATCGCAGCAATCGCTGGTGATACTTCTCAGGACCTTAAGACAGGATACCTTCTTGGGGCAACTCCTAAGACACAGCAGATTGGTGAGCTGATCGGTGTTGTTGCTTCCGGTCTTGCAATCGGTGGTGTTCTGTATCTTCTGGATGCAGCATGGGGATATGGCGGAGCAGAAGTTCCGGCTCCTCAGGCAGGACTTATGAAGATGATCGTTGAAGGTATCATGGGAGGAAACCTTCCATGGGCCCTTGTATTCATCGGTGTATTCCTTGCAATCGGTATGGAAATCTTAAGAATTCCGGTAATGCCATTTGCAATCGGTCTTTACCTTCCAATTTATCTGAATGCAACCATCATGATCGGTGGTGTTGTTCGTATGTTTATGGATGGCAGAAAGAACGTTGATGAAAAAACAAAGAACGATCAGGTTACAGATGGTACACTGTATTGTGCAGGTATGATCGCCGGAGAAGGTCTGGTAGGTATCGCACTTGCTATTCTGGCAGTTGCTGGTATCAGTCTGGATGTATCCGGAGTTGTTAACTTTGGCAATATCGGTGGTGTTGTTCTCATGATCATCATGATTCTGACACTGCTGAAATTCTCCTTATGGAAAAAGAAAAAAGCCTGATGAGAAAACAGAATAAAAAGAGCAAAAAACAAAATATAGAGATTAATTATCTGGATTTAATTCCAGTCAGATCAGAAGAGCTTCACTGGCACAAGGATATCAAGGGACGCGTGATTCTGGATGTGGAAAATACAGGATGGTTCAACAAGATTGCACAGACTGTATTCAACAAACCGCAGTACACCAAGGTGCATCTGGATGCTCAGGGTACTTTTATCTGGCCTCTGATCGATGGAAAACGTACGGTGACCGATATCGCGGCGCTGGTAAAAGAAGAATTTGGTGAGGCAGCTGAACCGCTGTATCCGCGAATTATCAAATATTTCCAGATTGTTGAGAGCTATCATTTTATTAAATTTGCAAATATGCCTTCTAAATAGGGCACACTAAGAACGGGAAGCAGCAAATCGCTGTATCCCGTTCTTTTGGGTTAAGGGATACTTTATTAAGATATAGAGATATAGCAACAGAGAAAGGAGTACTTATGAAAATTGCTGGAAAAAAACCCTGGTATCTGGAATATCTTCTTATTATTGTCGGAACCGGACTTATGGGAACCGCGATCACTTCCTGTTTTGATGCAGCAGGAATGGTAACTGGCGGTTTTTCCGGTATTGCGATCCTGGTAAAAGCCTGGACAAAAGGTTTGTATGGAAATGGAATTCCACTCTGGATAACAAACCTGATTCTGAATGTTCCATTGTTTCTTCTCGCTACTAAAATAAAAGGTTTTGCTTTTGTAAGGAAAGCACTGCTGGGAGATATTTCACTTACAATATGGCTTGCCATTCTTCCTGCCTGGAAACTGTCTGAAGATTTTCTCCTTGTCGCGTTATATGGCGGTCTTCTGCAGGGAATTGGAATTGGATTTGTATTTCTCGGTGGTGGAACGACTGGCGGAACAGATATGCTGGCTGCAATCATCCAGAAATATCTGCGACATTATTCTATTGCACAGATCATGCAGTTTATAGATGGTGCGATAGTTGTTGTGGGTATGTATGTGTTTGGTGTGGAACGTGCTCTTTACGCGATCATTGCAGTATTTCTTGTTACAAAAGTGTCGGATGGTATCATTGAAGGTTTGAAGTTCTCCAAATCTGTTTATATTATTACGGACAAACCGGATGAGGTTTCAAGAATGGTCATGGAAGATCTGGATCGTGGAATTACCGGTATTTCTGCAAAAGGGATGTATTCCGGTGAGGACAAGCTGATGCTGTTCTGCGTAGTCGGAAAGAAGGAACTGGTACATTTGAAAGAGAAAATTGATGAAATTGATGAGAATGCTTTTGTCATTGTTGGGGATGCACGAGAGGTACATGGGGAAGGTTTTATAGAAAAATAGGAATTTTATACAAAAAAATGCAAAAAAATTAAGTTTTGGTCTTTCATTTTTGGTAATTTTATATTAAAATAACACATAACGAAGGAAAGCTATGGGGAAAAAGGAGAAATACGCATAAAAAGTCGGGAAGGGATGTAAGCAGATGATATCAAATCAGGTACTTCAGAATACGCTGGAAGGACTTAAAGAAATTTCCAGAACAGAATTTTGCATCATTGACACAGAGGGAAAGGTACTCGCAACAACGTTTGCAGATTTTTCAATTCAGCCGGGGGATATACAGGCATTTGTGGAATCCCAGGCAGACAGCCAGCTTGTGAAGGGATTCCAGTATTTTAAAGTCTGTGATGACTACCAGCTGGAATATATACTTGTGGCACATGGTGACGATGAAGACACTTATATGGTTGGCAAGCTTGCAGCATTTCAGATCCAGAATCTGATCGTTGCATATAAAGAACGATTTGACAAAGACAGCTTTATCAAGAATCTCCTTCTTGATAACCTTCTTCTGGTAGATATTTATAATCGTGCGAAGAAACTTCATATTGATGCAGATGTTCGCCGTGTTGTTATGATTCTGGAATTGCAGCAGGAAAAAGATCACAGTTCCATGGAGAGTGTGAAGAGTTTCTTTGGCGGCAAGAGCAAAGACTTTATCACAGCGGTTGATGAAAAGAGCATCATCATTGTTAAGGAACTGGAAGATGGCGAGGGTTATGCCGAGATGGATAAGCTTGCCCACGCAATTTTGGATACCCTTGGACTGAACCAGAATGAAGAGACTCATATTGCATATGGAACGATCGTAAATGAACTGAAAGAAGTTTCTCGTTCCTATAAAGAGGCAAGAATGGCACTGGATGTTGGCAAGATCTTCTTTGGCGAAAAAGATGTTATTGCTTACAGTTCCCTTGGAATCGGACGTCTGATCTATCAGCTTCCAATTCCGCTGTGCAAAATGTTTATCAAAGAAATTTTTGAGAATAAATCTCCAGATGATTTTGACGAGGAAACACTGGTTACTATTGATAAATTCTTTGAGAACAGCCTGAATGTTTCAGAAACATCCAGACAGTTGTATATCCACAGAAATACACTGGTCTATCGTCTGGATAAGTTACAGAAGAGTACCGGATTGGATCTTCGTGTATTTGAAGATGCGATTACATTCAAGATCGCACTGATGGTCGTACGTTATATGAAGTACATGGAAACGCTTGAATATTGATCGCACATCGATATGAAAATTTTGTGAATTCAATAAAAATACTTGCATTCCGGCATAATATATGTTACAACATTGTTACGAAATGTTAATAAACTATACCGCAGGATGCAATGAAATGCTGCCGGGATTCTGGCAGCATTTTTTATGGAGTCCAAAGAGATCTGGCTGTTTTAGGCAGTTACGGCACTTTTGGACCGGATATAGATAGAGGAGGATATTATGGAAACGATGATCGATCTGATTGATGTGACAAAATCGTATGGTAAAGGCCTTCCGGCTGTGAACCATGCTAATTTGCACGTAGATAAAGGAGAATTTGTTTTTGTAGTAGGAAGCAGTGGGTCAGGAAAATCTACACTGATCAAACTTCTTATGAAAGAACTTGATAGTACAAGTGGACAGATGATAGTCAGCGGTGAGCGTCTGGAGAAGATGAAACATCGTCGAGTTGCGAAATACCGTCGTAAGCTTGGTGTAGTATTTCAGGACTTTCGTCTTCTGAAAGACCGCAATGTATATGAAAACGTTGCATTTGCACAGCGTGTTATCGGGAGACCAACGCGAGTGATCCGCAGACGTGTCCCGGAGGTTCTTCAGGAAGTGGGACTTGCTGAAAAATACAAATCCTTCCCGGATGAGCTTTCCGGTGGTGAGCAGCAGAGAGTGGCGCTTGCCAGGGCACTTGTAAATCGTCCGGATATCCTTCTGGCTGACGAGCCGACCGGAAACCTGGATCCGAAGACTTCTGAAGAAATCATGAAGCTTCTGGAACAGATCAATGAGCGTGGTACGACTGTGCTTGTGGTAACACATAACAAAGAAATCGTTAATCAGATGAAGAAACGAGTGGTTACCATGCATGACGGCGTGATCATCAGTGATGAGAAAGAAGGAGGATATCATGAGGCCTAGTACAATCTGGTATACCCTCAAACAGGGTATCAAAAATATAAAAAGAAACTGGATGTTTTCCATTGCATCTATTCTGACCATGGCAGCCTGTATCTTTCTGGTAGGTGTATTTTATTCACTGGTAACAAATGTAGATAATATTGCGCAGAAAGTAGAGCAGGAAGTTCCAGTCACTGTTTTTTTTGATGAGGGAACTACTGAAGAACAGATGCAGGAAGTCGGTAATCTGATCCAGGCACGTCCGGAAGTGGAACGAGTTGAGTTTGAATCAGCAGACCAGGCATGGGAGAACTTTAAGGATAAATATTTCCAGGGATCTGATGCGGCAGAAGGATTTAAGGATGACAACCCGCTTGTCAATTCTTCAAACTATCATGTATACCTGAACCAGATCGAGAAACAGACAGAGTTAGTAAACTATATTCAGGGGTTGGAGCATGTGCGAGATGTTGAGCAGTCTGAACAGGCAGCAAATACGCTGGGAAGCTTTAACAAGCTGGTTTCCTATGCATCGATCGTGATCATTGCGCTCCTTCTGATCATTTCTATTTTCCTGATCAGTAATACCATTTCTGTTGGTATTTCTGTTCGTAAAGAAGAAATTGGAATTATGAAATACATTGGAGCAACGGATGCATTTGTCCGTGCACCGTTCCTTCTTGAAGGTATGGTCCTTGGGGTGATCGGTGCAGCGATTCCACTGATAGCATTGTATTTCCTGTACAATAGTGTTGTTGAGTACATCCTGAATAAATTCAGTGTGCTTACAGGTGTGGTTGCTTTTATTCCGGTATGGCAGATTTATCAGATACTTCTTCCGATTGGACTTGCTCTTGGAATTGGCATTGGTTTCATTGGAAGTATGATGACAACAAGAAAACATCTGAGAGTGTAATTGTGAAAGTGCAAGGTGTGAAATAACCATCAGGGATCATATAAGTAAATAAAAGAAAAGCGGCATGGGACTTTAAGTTCTGTGCCGCTTATGTTATATTTAGATACCAGGGTTAAAGGCACGAAAATTAACAATACAACAGGAAAGGCAGTCGTAATGAAGCATAAAGAATACGTGACAGGAGTTGTGACAGGAGTTTTGGCTGCTGCACTTGCAGCAGGTGGGTTAAATTATGTACATCAGAATCAAAGTGGGAGTGTTCTGGCGGATTCAGCGCACGTAGAAAAAGTAGAATATCTGGAGAAACTGATCGATCAGGAATATCTGGGGGATGTTGATCAAGATAAACTGGCAGAGGGAATTTATGCAGGACTGATTTATGGCCTGGGAGATGTGTATTCCAGATATTATACAGCGGAGGAATATGCGCAGGAGACCGCAACAACAGATGGCTCTTATGTAGGAATAGGGGTATCTATCCAGAAAAATAAAAATGGTGGCGTACAGATTGCAGAGTGCTACGAGGGCGGTTCAGGAAAGAAAGCCGGACTGATCGTAGGAGATGTGATCACTGCGATTGACGATACCGATGTTACGGATATGGAACTCTCTGATGTCGTCAGCCTGATCAAAGAAAATAAAGACAAAAACATTGTTCTGACCGTCCAGAGAGAAGATGAGGAGACACCTCTTCAGATCACTGTAGAAGTAACAGATGTGGAACTTCCGGCCGTGTTTAGTGAAATGCTGGATGATGAGGCCGGATATATCCAGATCACACAGTTCACGGGCGTTGCACCACAGCAGTATAAAGATGCTTTTGTGGATCTAAAACAGAAAGGAATGCAGAAACTGGTAGTAGATCTTCGTGATAATCCAGGTGGACTTCTGACGTCAGTATGTGAGATATTGCGGGATATTCTTCCAGAAGGACTGATTGTTTATACTGAGGATAAGGATGGAAATCGGGAAGAAGAGACTTGTGATGGCAAAAATGAACTCCATATGCCATTGGCTGTTCTTGTCAATGAGAGCTTCGGAAATTTTTGCCGGTGCGGTCCAGGATTATGGGATCGGAAAGATTGTCGGAACAACAACTTATGGAAAAGGCGTTGTGCAGGAGCTGAGACAGCTTCGTGATGGAAGCGCAGTGAAACTTACTGTTTCAAACTATTATACACCAAAAGGAAATTCTATTAATAAAGTAGGAATCAAGCCGGATATTGAGGTCAAACTTGCATCAGAACTGTTGAATAAGACGGAAATCAGTCATGAGGAGGATAACCAGCTGCAGGAGGCTTTAAAAACGCTGCAATAGATCAGTACGTAAGATAAAATTAACAAATTTAAAAAAAATGTAAAAAATACTTGCTTTTTATTCAATTATTTCTTAAAATATATAAAGGCTATTTTGTATAAGGAAGGGAATGATTTCATGAATAACACAGACAAGTACAAAAGAGACTTTGCCAGAGTCCTGACACTTCTTATGCTACTGGCTGCATTATTTGTAACAGACATTCCGGTAAGTGCAGATACGACAGACAGTGCCACTGTTTCAAGCATCAGTGCAGTTACCGAGAAGGCAGAGATAAAAGCTTCCAGCAATACAGCACTTAAGATCAGCTGGGAGAAATGCCCGCTTGCACAGGGATATGTGATCTACAGAAGAGAATCTACAAGAAAAGCATTCAGAAGAATAAAGAAAGTCAGCGCCAGCAGGACAAGCTATATTGATAAAAGACTGATCTCAAGCAAACCGTATCAGTATGCAGTGCGTGCGATACGTAAGGAAAATGGGAAATATGTATACAGCAGATATCTTATGGTAACAGGTGCTACACGTCCTGCAATCGTGAAGACAAGGATCAAGGCAGCTTCCAGTTCAACGATGAAAGTGACATGGAAGAAGAGCTCGAGAGCAGATGGTTACCGTATTTACAGAAGACCTGCTGCCGGAAAATGGGTTCTGGTTGCTGATGTGGCCAAAAATCTGACTTCATATACAGATACAGGCTTGAATGCAAGTACGAAATATGTGTATACAGTACGCCCATATAAAAAAGGCGGTAATGTAAAATATATGTCAGCCGTGAAGCTGAGTAATAAAGCATCAACGCCAGCGGCACCCAAGGTTACGCCGTCAGGCGACATATCAAACAGTAGTGTTATATCAAACAGTAGTGTTATATCAAATACCAGGTTTACTGCAGCACAGAAGGATGTCATGAAAAAAATCCTCTATGCGGTGGAAACAGGTGGACAGGTTTATGGAAATCAGAAATATGGTGATTTCACAGAGGCTTTTACAAACAGCAGTACAGAGTACGCGATCACAATTGGTGCAGGTCAGTGGTATGGTACAGAAGCACAGCGTCTTCTGAAACTGATTCATGCAACGATGGGAGCGGATGAGTGGAATAAGATCGATACAGGAAATCATTATGTATGGACAGCTGTATGTAATGAAGACTGGACAAAATATCGAATTCCCAAAAGCTCCTGGAGAGCAAGAGTTATTGTAAAACTGCTTCAGACAGATGCTGGAATCAAATGTCAGGACCAGCTGATGTATCAGCAGATCGACGAATATGAAGCAGAAGTACGGAAACTTGGTGTATCGGATCCACAGGCTGTAGGGATGTTTATCAACATCCGTCATCAAGGTGGATACGGAGCTGTTACGCGAGTCCTTGGAAAAACTGCAAAGCCGGTTAATCTGATCAATGTGTACAGAGCACTTGCCACAGATTCCGGTGGACAGGTAGGTACATATAAGACAAGGCAGGCAAAAGTATATCAGTGGCTGCTGACATACATGAAATAATAAGAGTAAATCAGGGGCTGATCTCGCATGAGAGATCAGTCCTTTCTTTTTGTGAAAATCCATTGCGTATGGCAAGTGTAAAATGTTATAATGATATAGATTTTTTTGTAGAATGCAGGGAGAAAAGAAATGATTTTAACTGAAGATAAGATCTATACCATGTCACTGGAGACGGAATCTGTCAATCGTGACAGCGGATTAACAAATAATACGATAGAATTGGAATTTACAAACAAAGAGTTATTACATGCAATTGTTACCTGTGGAATGCCGATCCAGAGACTGACAGCTGCATTTCCGGAGAAGAAACGTTTTGAATTCTTATACAAACTTTTTCTTGTAGAAACAGCTCTTGATGCAGAGGGAGACCGCCTGAAAAAATCAAAGAAGATCGCATATCTGGATTCTTCTGAAAAGAGTGTGATTTCCTACTATATGGGAATGTTTTTTACAAAGATGATCAGTCGCCGACTGTATGGATCTGAGTACCTGACAAATCTGAATCTGATTGAGACACCGGATCACAAAGAATTTATTGATTTTTTTGCCAGTGAATGGCGTCCAGAGATGATAGGCTACAGACCGGATGCTGATGCCTGGAATGTCTGGGAAGCAAAAGGTGGAAGCAACTACAGAGAGCAGGCTCTGAAGAAAGGTGCTGACCAGCTGAAGGCAATTGGCACTGTAAATGGGGGGCGCCCGGATCCGGCGGCAGTCTGCATGACCTATTATGATCATGGCTATCTCTGCGGAATATTGAGAGAACCGGAAGGCAATACAGAAGGGGAACAGTTGAAGTTCACTGAGGAGGATTTTTATAAGGCATATTATGAACCAATCTGTGAACTTTTTCTGGATAAAGGCAGCAACCTCAGATTACATGATCTCTATGCGGAAGTATCACTGGAAGTGCCATATTTTACAGAAAATTACAGAGAACCGGATGAAAGAAAGATATGTATTGGAATTTCCAGAAAATTATTGAACTGTCTGATGGAAGAAGATTATTCTGCGGTAGCTGAAATAAGAAAAAATGTGCAGGAAGAAATCTGTCCGGATGGTGCTTATATGGGTGCAGATGGTATTTTTATAAGATAAAGAAGAACAGATAAATAAGGATAGTGAAGGAGATAATTTTTTTTGAATACAAAGGAATCAAATATTGTAATCGAGGCATTGATATGGCATAATAAATATGTATGAGGTTAAAAATAAGAAAAAACAAAGTTAAGAAAATGTAAAAAAATACTTTACAGAAGGAGCTGTTCCGAAAGAAATACAGAGCTGACGGAACGGCCACAGAGGAGAAAAAAATGGCAGTATTTTCAATGATCTTATCTTTGCTCTCAGGAGTAGCATTATTTCTGTTTGGAATGTCTTTGATGGGAGACGGCCTGAAGCTTGTAGCAGGTAATAAGCTTGAGGCATTTCTGTACCGTATGACCAATACTCCGCTGAAGGGAGTTGCACTTGGCACTTGTGTTACCAGTGTTATCCAGTCTTCTTCAGCAACTACCGTTATGGTCATCGGTTTTGTTAACTCCGGTATGATGAAACTGAAACAGGCGATCGGTATCATCATGGGAGCAAACATCGGAACCAGCATTACAGGATGGATCCTGTGTCTGTCCTACATTCAGGGTTCCGGTGGTATTGCAAGTATTCTTTCTACTGCAACCATTTCAGCAGTAGTCGCAGTCATTGGTATTATTCTTCGTATGTTCTGCAAAAGATCCGTACATAAGAATATCGGAAACATTATGCTTGGTTTCGCAATTCTGATGACGGGTATGCAGACCATGAGTGGTGCTGTTGCGCCGTTGCGAGAAAGCCCGGTCTTTATTGACATGCTGACGATGTTTTCCAATCCGATCGCAGGTATTCTGGTAGGTATTGCTTTCACGGCTGTATTGCAGAGTGCATCTGCGACAGTCGGTGTACTGCAGGCACTTTCCGTAACAGGAATCCTGACATTTGCCAGTGCATTCCCGATCGTCCTTGGTATCGGTGTTGGAGCAGCCTGTCCAGTTCTGATCTCTGCAATCGGAGCTAATAAGAATGGTAAGAGAACTGCACTCATCTATCTGATGAATGACTTATTCGGTCTGATTTTGTGGTCTATTATCTTCTATACCGCAAATGCTATCGTGCATTTCGGATTTATGGATATGATCATGACCCCGGTAACGATCGCAGCACTGAATACAGTGTTCCGTGTCGCTACAGTTGTTGTTCTGTTTCCGTTTATTCCGAAGCTTGAAAAACTGGTGTGCATGCTTGTGAAAAACAGTGCAGAGGAACTGGAGGATGAAGCAGACTTCGATCTTCTGGAAGAACGTCTGATCAATTACCCGGCACTTGCAATTGCTCAGTGTCACCGTGCGATGAACGGCATGTCCAAAAAACTTCGCAAGAATGTCAACAGAGCCATGAATCTTCTGAATGATTATCAGCAGGATAAGTACGATAAGGTTCAACGTAAAGAAGATCTGATCGACAAGTATGAGAGCCGTCTGGGAGAATATCTGATTCAGCTTACCAAACGTGAGATGAATACAGCACAAACAACACAGGTTTCTCTGTATCTGCATACGATCAATGACTTTGAGAGAATTGGTGACCATGCTTCTTATATTGCACATATGGCAAATGAAATGCATGATAATCATACACAGTTTTCTCAGGCAGCCTGGGATGAACTGAATATCGTTATGGAGGCAGTTCGAGAGGAGATCAATGTCACCTGTAATGCATTTATGAAAGATGACAAGGAAGCAGCTCAGAGAGTTGCACCTTTAGGGGCTGTGATCACAAACCTTTGTGACGAGTTAAAGATGCACCATGTAGAACGTCTCAGTAAGGGAGAATGCGGACTTGAGGAAGGAACCGTTTTTAACGACATCCTGAACAGCTTTGGCCGTATTGCAGCGCACAGCGCAAGCGCAATGACCGCACTCTTAAAGAGCGGTGATACAGATGCGGATCCGCATATCCATGATTCCAAGATCTATCCGACAGACAGCTGGGAGTATTACACATATTTCAATGAGTACAGACAGAAGTATGATGTGATTGCTAATGCTGAACATGTTTTAAGCATGGAACCGGAAGAGGTAGAATAATAAAAATAACAGAGTAAACAGAAATTACAGAGCAGGATTAGAAATGCTCTGTAATTTTTTTGTATGGATATATATTTATGGATATGCTATACTGAGCAAAAAACTTTTGTAGTTAGTTTATAAAAGGTGACATTGGCTTCGACAGGTGAAAGAAGCTTTTATGAAGCTGTATACAAAAGAGAAATTTGAAAGAGAGAACACAGTATGTATGAGATCATGAGTGCAGATGAAGCTATTCGCCTGATCAGGGACGGGGACTGTATCTGCGTGAATTCATTTGTAGGAATCGAAAACCCGACGGAACTTCATGAGGCATTGTATCGAAGATACCAGAAAATGCAGTCGCCGACGCATCTGACAATCGTATCCAGCGCTGGTTTCGGCGTTTGGGATGACGAACACAATGCGGAAGGATATATCCGTGAAGGTGCGGTGGACAAGCTGATCTGTGGCCATTTTGGAGCGATGATGAGTACCAAGAAACTGGTACTGGAAGATAGATTTGAGGCATATAACCTGCCGCTTGGATGCATTTCTCATGCAATCCGTGCACAGGCGGGGGGACTTCCGGGAGCTTTATCGAAGGTTGGACTGGATATTTTTGTTGATCCACGAAGAGAAGGACCTGGAATCAATCGTATTTCGATTGATGATTCGCTGGTCAAGCATGTGGAAGTAGACGGAGATGAATTTCTTTATTATAAATTGCCAAAGATCACGATAGCCATGATCAAGGGAACGGCTGCAGACAGAAAAGGAAATATTACATTTGATGATATGTTTATGTCTGGCGATGCACTGTCCATCTGTCAGGCTGTTAAGGCAAATCGTGGAAAAGTCATTGTGCAGGTGGATCGTCTTATAGATACACCGTCTCGTCCGCGTAATGCCATTATTCCGGGATGTCTGGTCGATGCAATCGTTGTGGCAGAACCGCAAGAGCGTAACGAAGCGTATATGGCACTTACCGGAAGCTTCGAGATTCCATATAAAGAATGGCATACCTGGAATGAGAAAATCAATGATCTTTCTCAGAAACAGCGAAAAAACAATATTCCGGCAAACATCATCGGAAAAAGAGCAGCAAAGGAACTACGAGTGGACGATATCGTAAATATCGGAATTGGAATACCGGAGACAGTTGCCAGATTTGCCAGAAAAAGTGGAATGCTGGATATGATCACACTTACAGTAGAGTCCGGCGGAATTGGAGGTTTTCCTGTTTCGGGTGAGGCATTTGGAGCTATGATCGGTGCGGCTTCTGTTTATGATATGGCAAACCAGTTTGACCTGTATGACAATGGTGGACTGGATGTCTGTTTTATGGGTGCACTGGAAGTTGACAAATATGGAAATATCAATGCACACAGAGGCACAGGAGCATTTGCGGGTATTGGCGGTTTTGCCAATATCACCGCCAAAACTCCGACAGTTGTTTTCTGTATGACATTCAACGCCAAAGGACTTGAAGTCACCCAGGAGAAAGGCGTCGTGACGATTCACAAAGAAGGCGAGATATCCAAATTCGTAGAGAAAGTCTCCAGCGTCAGTTTCTCAGCAAAACGTGCGATTGAAAACGGTCAGAAAGTTCTATATGTGACAGAACGTTGTGTTTTCCGCCTTACTCCGAAAGGTCTGAAATTAATCGAAGTGTATCCGGGTGTGGATATGAAGAAAGATATTATAGACAGGCTGCCATTTGAGGTAGAAGTCTGAGATAATGAAAAAGTACAGAACAAACATTTGTATGAATGTGATGTATATGAAAATAGCGGGAGGTAAAGTAAATGACGAAACTTGAAAATTTTGTAAGAATGATGACAGGACATTTTGATAATAAGGATCAATTTGATAAGATGCAGGAAGAGGGAAAAACATATCCATATGCTGAACATATAAATACAATCTGTAATGACAAAATAAATAGTCTTCCTGAAGATTTCAAAGACATATTTGTTGTTGAAGAGAGTTACTATGAAATTAATGGGAAACGTCATGCATCCCCGCATCTTTTCCTTATCACGGAAATAGAACAGGGAATTTTACTTTCTTCTTATGAAATTCCAAAAGGAGAAGATAAAAATACATTTTCATATGATTCTATGAAGAATGT